>SAMEA104404100__coassemble_1263_pt1 | contig 23565 bp, 24 predicted proteins | sample SAMEA104404100__metabat2_high_PE_088 | metagenome-assembled genome bin SAMEA104404100 (sample SAMEA104404100) | Balaenoptera acutorostrata
ACTCAGTAAACATTTCACTGCATCCATTAGAACAAGTTTTCCATAAGGTATGTCCGTCCCATTTAGGTCGTCTGAATTTCAAATGACTGTGTTTAAGAAAATATATAAATCCTATTATGGCACTTACTGCGATTGAGAGTATTGTTCCAAGAGCTGCACCAAAAGTTCCAAGGTTTAATACTCCAACAAAAAAGTAATCTAAAGTTACATTTAATATAAGACCTATAAATGACATTGCAAGACCTGTTTCAGAGCTTCCATCAGTTCTAACAAGGTATTCGAAAAAAAGCTTAAATGACATGGCGCCGGTTCCTATAAATGTAACAAAAAGGTAAGGAAGAACGTGTGGCATAAGTCTTTCGCTAGTTCCAAGAAGCACTGCAACTGGTCTTAAAAATATAACGCCTGCAATGGCAAAAACGATAGAGAATACTAAAAGTGCTGTAGCTGTAAGAGAAAATACATCATAAGCTTTTTCGTGTTCTTTTCGTCCCATAAGTTCTCCGATTATGGCACTTGATCCGGTTGCAAGCATTACAGATATACCAAATACAATACATGTAATAGGTATAACAATGTTAATTCCTGCAAGAGCATCTGATCCTGCATATTTTGAAACAAAGAAACCATCGATTGTTGTGTAGAATGATAAAAATACCATTGTAAGTATCGACGGTATTAAATATTTGATAAATTGCCTATAATTCATAGGCTTTATAAAGCTATTCATTTTAACCTCCGATTTGTTTTGTGAATTGATTAGATTTAAAGATACTTGTATCTGTAACAATTCTTATGATAAACTATATAGTAACTATATAGTCAAGGGGTAATTGACATGAAAGATATGTTTACGGCAGGAGAAATTGCAAAATATCAGAATATTTCAAAGCAGACACTACTTTTTTATGATAAGATAGGACTTTTTAAACCTGCATATATAGATGAAAATAATGGGTATAGATATTATAGTTCGGGTCAGCTTGAATATCTTGATGCTATTCTTATAATGAAGAAAATTGGATTTTCTTTAGAAGATATTAAAAATCATATGAAAAATTATAATATGAAAAAAAGCCTTGTGTTTTTTAAAGAACAGCTTGATGTTATCGATGATAAGATAAATGAGCTTTCTCTTATAAGAAGCCGAGTGGCAAGAAGGTGTAATGAGGTTGAGTCTGTCAGAGGTGAAAAGGCAGCAGATCCAGTAATCTCTTTGTGGAAAGGCGGGTATATTTTATGTGCCAAGGTGAATAAACCATATTCTATGACGAATATAAGTATTGCTACAAAGAAATGTTATGCCCAGGCTTTTAAGGAGAATATACCGGCTTATTTTCAATGCGGGGATATAGTGCCTTATGAACATGTGCTGGAAAAAAGATACACAGAAGCAGTTACAGCATTTCTTACAACTGAGAATGATAATAGTATTAAAAATATACAGCAACTTGAAAGAGGTCTTGTGATAAGTGCATATCATTTTGGAGATTATTATAGTATTGGAAAAACTTATGAGAAAATATTAAAATACTGTAGTGATAATAATATAAAGATTGTTTCTGATGCGTATGAATTTTGTATAAATGATTATATGACATCTGGGGATGAAAATGAATTTATAACGAAGATTTTATTTTATATAGAAGTGTAAAAAAAGAAGTTATACAAAACGTTGACAAAATGTGGTTTTGTGTAACTTCTTTTATTTGCTGTCTTTATTTTTATTTTCTTTTGTTTTATCAAAATCGATGAATTCTTTGAACTTATGAGTCGAATAATTCATTATTAAGTGATTAGGCATTTCTGCAAGTTTACACATCTTTATGGCATACTCAAAATCGCCGACATGTTTTGTACCGTGACTGTCACTCGATAAAACTACCGGGTAGTCAAAATATTTACAAAGGTTTATAAACATAAGTGCATTGAAACGGGTATCACCCCTATATCCGTCAGGAGCAAGGGAACTATTGTTAATCTCTATAAGAACATGGTTTGCCATAGCTGCTTTTACAATTTGAAGATGGTCTACTGGAAAGTTTACATCGTCACAGTGGCCAAGTATACGTACATATGGATTCTCCATGGCTTTTATATAAGCTGTTGTATTTTCAGATGTTGTACCTGGTTTTATGTTTTTTCTATGCATGCTTGCAATAACATAGTCAAGACCAGACATTATTTCGTTCGAAAGATCGAGCTTTCCATCTTTGTTTGTTATATTTGCTTCGACACCGTATAACATTTCAACACCAAGTCTGTTGCGTTGTGAGTTAGAAAGACTTCTAAAGTAGGATGTTCTTCCACCACCTAAGGTTGCAGGACCATGATCGGATATTCCAAGCATTGCAAGACCGTTCTTACTGGCGGCTTTAGCCATGTCTGTAATTGTAGCACTAGAGCCGTGACCGCTTGCAATTGTATGTGTATGTACATCAAATTCAAAAGATGGCATAGGACCTGAACCTCCTTATAATTATTCTAATTTATAGTATGACTGATTATGATAATTTTGTCAACTTTTTTAGATAGAAATAGAAAGAAAAACAACTTAAAACCACAAAAATAATGTTGGTTTTAAGTGGAATTCACAGTGGTAAATATGATAAATAGTGTTGTTTTCTGTTGACTTATAGGTGGATTTCAAGTATAATTATAACAACTGGTGGAATGGATTTTTTTGTCCATTTACATTAGACAAATGTAGTATAAATATTTAGTATTTATATATAAGAAAGGAGTGACTTAAACGATGGGATTATATACATATGACAGTACCCCAGTACAGAAGTCAGAACGTATACCAAAGCTTATTGATGCATTATATGAGAAACTTCCAGAGATAGAATCAGCAAGAGCTATTCTTCTTACAGAATCATATAAGGCTACAGAAAATGAACCTATGGTTATCCGTCGTGCAAAGGCGTTCGAGCATATCTTAGAGAATATTCCAATTGTCATAAGAGACCTTGAGCTTATAGTTGGTAGTACAACAATAGCACCAAGAGGTTGTCAGACATATCCAGAATTCTCATATGAATGGCTTGAAGATGAATTTGACACAGTGGAAACAAGAAACGCTGACCCATTTTTCATTTCAGAGAAGACAAAGGCTGAACTTAAGGAAGCTAATGCTTACTGGAAAGGAAGAACAACAAGCGAACTTGCCACAGCGTACATGGAACCAGAAACATTGCTTGCAATGGAACACAACATATTTACACCTGGAAACTATTTCTATAATGGTGTTGGACATGTAACAGTTAAATATGGTGAAGTGCTCGCAATCGGATTTAAAGGTATCAGAGCTAAAGCAGAAGCAGAACTTGCTAAGATTAATGTAGGCGATGGTGATTATCAGAAACGTTCAAGATTTCTTGAAGCAGTTATTATAAGCTGTAATGCAGCTATCACATATGCTAAGAGATATGCTAAGCTTGCGCTTGAGATGGCAGAGAAATGTACAGATGCTAATCGTAAGAAAGAACTTGTATTTATTGCACAGAACTGTGCTAATGTTCCTGAAAATGGAGCTACAGGATTTTACGAAGCTTGTCAGTCATTCTGGTTTGTTCAGCAGCTTCTTCAGATCGAATCAAGTGGACACTCAATTTCTCCTGGTAGATTTGACCAATATATGTATCCTTACTATGAGAAGGATATTAAGAGTGGTAAGATTACAAGAGAATTCGCACAGGAACTTATGGACTGTATTTGGGTTAAACTTAATGATCTTAACAAATGTCGTGATGCAGCATCAGCAGAAGGATTTGCAGGATATAGTTTATTCCAGAATCTTATAGCAGGTGGTCAGAACGAAGATGGTATTGATGTTACTAATGATCTTTCATTTATGAGTATTACATCATCAATGCACGTATTCCTTCCACAGCCATCATTATCAGTAAGAGTTTGGAATGGAACACCACATGAATTCCTTATTCGTGCAGGTGAACTTACACGTACTGGTATTGGTCTTCCAGCTTATTATAATGATGAAGTTATTATACCTTCACTTGTAAGCCGTGGACTTACACTTAAAGATGCCAGAGACTACAATATTATTGGATGTGTTGAGCCACAGAAATCAGGTAAAACTGAAGGATGGCATGACGCAGCATTCTTCAACATGTGCCGTCCACTTGAGCTTGTATTTAGCAATGGTGTTGATAAGGGTGTTCAGATTGGACCTCGTACAGGCGAAGTTGAAGATATGAAGACATTCGATGAATTCTATCAGGCATACAAAGACCAGATGGAATATATGATTTCACTTCTGGTTAATGCAGATAATGCTATCGATATGGCTCATGCAGAGAGATGTCCTTTACCTTTTGAATCATGTATGGTTGATGACTGTATAGCAAGAGGTAAATCATTGCAGGAAGGTGGAGCTATTTACAACTTTACAGGTCCTCAGGGATTTGGTGTTGCTAATATGGCTGACGCACTTTATGCAGTTAAGACACTCGTATTTGATGAAAAGAAAATTACACTTAAAGAGCTTAAAGATACACTTACAATGAACTATGGTAAGGGTCTTAGAGATGATGATGTGGCAGACCTTGTAACTGTAATTGCGAAACAGTTAAGCGCTGAAGGCAAAGAGGTTGGAGCTAAAGAAATAGCAGCTATTCTTAAAGCTGTTGTTGAAAAATCAGAATCTAAAGAAGTTAAGAAACAGGGAGATAAGATTCTTAAACTTATTGATGAAGTACCTAAATTTGGTAATGATATCAAAGATGTGGATGATTTCGCAAGAGATGTAGCTTATACATATACAAGACCACTTCAGTATTACAAGAACCCACGTGGCGGTATTTTCCAGGCAGGTCTTTATCCAGTATCAGCTAACGTTCCACTTGGTGGACAGACAGGTGCTACACCTGATGGACGTCTTGCACATACTCCTGTTGCAGATGGTGTTTCTCCATCAGCAGGTAAAGACGTAAGCGGCCCTACAGCAGCTGCTAACTCAGTTTCTAAACTTGACCATTATATTGCATCTAATGGTACACTTTTCAATCAGAAGTTCCATCCTTCAGCACTTAGTGGAAGAAATGGACTTGAAAACTTTGTAAGTCTTATAAGATCATACTTTGATCAAAAAGGCAGCCATATGCAGTTTAATGTTGTAAGTAAGGAAACACTTTTAGATGCACAGGTTCATCCAGAACAGTACAAGCACCTTGTTGTTCGTGTTGCAGGATACAGTGCATTATTTACAACACTTTCTAAGTCACTTCAGGATGATATTATAAGAAGGACAGAACAGGGATTCTAATTATGAAAGATTATTTAAACACTAAGGGACGTATTTTTGATATTCAAAGATATTCCATTCATGATGGTGATGGTATCAGAACTATAGTATTCCTGAAGGGCTGTATGTTCAGATGTCGCTGGTGCTGTAATCCAGAGTCACAGGATTTCGATATTGAACCTATGATTGTAAATGGAGAAGAGAAAATAATCGGTAAGGATGTCACTGTTAAAGAAGTTATGGATATAGTCGAAAAAGACCGCCCTTATTATAGAAGAAGTGGTGGAGGACTTACACTTTCAGGTGGTGAATGCCTCTGCCAGCCAAAGTTTGCAACAGCACTACTTAGAGCTGCATATGATGCGGGAATTACAACGGCTATAGAGACAACAGCACATGCTAATGCGGATGTTATAGAAGGCATCCTTCCTTATTTAGATCAGTGCCTTATGGATATCAAACATATGGATACGTCTAAACATAAAGAATATATCGGAGTTGGTAACGAGAAGATCCTTGAGAATGCAAGACTTATTGCAGAATCAGGAAAAACAGAACTTAGTATAAGAGTTCCTGTAATTCCAGGATTTAACGATACACCAGAAGAAATCCGAGCAATAGCGGAATTTACAAAGAGTCTTAAAAATGTAAAGAGACTGCACCTTTTACCTTATCATAGATTAGGTCAGGATAAATATTACGGACTCGGAAGGCAGTATATGATGGGGGACATTATTACACCTTCGAATAAAAGAATGAACAAGCTGCTAGAAATTGCCAGCGAGGTATCACAAGTAGAATGTCAGATAGGAGGTTGATAAAATGGATCAAAACAGAGGGCCTGAAAGAATTGTACAGGAACTAGTTCCAGGTAAGGAAATAACAATAGCACATTTAATCGCAAGTCCTGATGATATTCTTTATACAAAACTTGGACTTGACCCAGCTGTAGAACACAGCAAATCAGCAATCGGAGTGCTTACAATTAGTCCATCCGAAACAGCAATTATCGCAGCTGATATAGCAACTAAATCTGCAGGAATCGAATTAGGTTTTGTTGACAGATTTAGTGGTACATTAATTGTAACAGGTACTATTTCAGAAGTAGAAGCTTCTATAACATCTGTTCTTGAATATGTTAAGAATAAGATGGGATTTTCAGTCTGTGAAATAACTAAGACTTGATAATGTTATTAGGAGGCATAGAACTTGAAAAAAATAGTACTTGTAGGCCGAAGTGAGGTTGGTAAGACAACTCTTACACAGGCTCTTAAGGGCGAAAAGATTCGCTATCATAAAACTCAATATGTTAATAACTTTGATGTTATTATAGATACACCGGGTGAATATACTCAGACAAAGAATCTTGGGTATGCGCTCTGCCTGTATTCCTATGAAGCGGATGTTGTTGGTATACTTATGTCATCAACAGAACCATATTCATTGTTTCCACCAGGATGTGCTTACACATGTAATCGTGATGTAATAGGGATCGTAACAAAGATCAATGATAAAGATGGCAATCCTGAGCGAGCAGCAAGATGGTTAAAACTTGCAGGATGCAGAAAGATTTTTTACGTTGATTCCAAGAAATATGAAGGAATACCTGAAATATTAGAGTATCTTAAGGAAGAGGGAGATGTTCTTCCTTGGGAAGTGGAAGAAAACGACAAGAAACAACATGAAAACAACACAAAAACAACAAAAACAAAAGTTGAAAAAGTTGACTGATGTTGGTATTTATGGTAATATCGAGTTAGAAACAACATAAAACAAAAATAAATATAATATTTTTGTTTAAGTAATCCAAGGAGGGAAAAATAATGCAAAACGAGTATGAAATCAAAAAAGAGATGTGTGAGATCGGTAAAAGAGTATATGGCCGTGGAATGGTAGCTGCCAATGACGGTAACTTCTCAGTAAAACTTAATGATAATGAATTCTTATGTACACCAACAGGTGTTTCTAAAGGATTTATGACACCAGAATATATCTGTAAAGTAGATGCTGAAGGTAATGTTCTTCAGGCTAACAAAGGATTTAAACCATCTTCAGAAATCAAAATGCATATGCGTGTATACAAAGAAAGACCAGACGTTAACTCTGTAGTTCACGCTCACCCACTTTACGCTACAACATTTGCTATCTGTGGAAAAGCTCTTACAGAAGCAATCATGCCAGAAGCTGTTATCGCTTTAGGATTTGTTCCAGTAGCTGAATATGGTACACCATCAACAATGGAAATTCCAGACGCTGTATCTAAATGGTTACAGCAGGTTGACGCAGTTCTTCTTGAGAACCACGGAGCACTTGCTTACTCTGACAACCTTCTTAATGCATACCACAAGATGGAATCATTAGAGTTCTACGCTCAGCTTCTTTACCAGTCTAAGATGCTTGGAACTCCACAGGAATTCACACAGGAGCAGATGGACAAACTTTACACAATCAGAAGAAACATGAAACTTTCTGGTAAACACCCAGCAACAAATGATATGCCACAGGTTGCTGCAGCAGCTAAACCAGCTGACGCTGACCTTGTTGCTTCTATCACAAAGAAAGTTATGGAACAGTTAGGAATGTAATTTTTAACGAGGACATACTAATATGAATGAACAGGATATTATGAATGCCGTGAAAGCGGTAATGAGTCAGATGGATGGGGTAAAGACTTCATCTAAAGGACAATGTAAGATTGATAATATCTCTTTGGATTTGGCTAACCTTCTCATTGAGAAGGTTAAGACCAAGGCAAAAGAGATGGGTGTGAATGCAGTTGTTGCTGTTAGCACAAGTGAGGGAAGACCTATTTCAGTACAGTGTATGGATGACGCTTTTATAGCAAGTTATGACATTGCACTTAAGAAAACATTTACATCAGTAAGTCTTAAGATGTCTACAGATGATCTTAGTCGTTTAAGCCAGCCAGGACAGCCATTATATGGTATCCAGTTTACAAACGATGGAAATATTGTTATTTTTGGTGGCGGTGAGCCACTTATGAATAACGGAAAACTTATAGGCGCAGTTGGGGTAAGCGGTGGAACAGCTCCACAGGATACAGCACTTGCAGCCTACGCTAAAGAAGTTTTCGAGGAGGTATTAACATGTCTGTAGATGAACAGATGGTCCAGGATATAGTTAAAGAAGTAATGGCAAAAATGGCTATCACAGAAGATACAACAGGAAATCATGGTGTATTTGAAGATATGAACGAAGCTATTGAAGCAGCCAAAGCTTCACAGAAGATTGTTGGCAGACTTCCAATGGACGTAAGAGAAAAGATTATCTCTAATATTAGAGTTAAAATCAAAGAAAACGCAGAAATCCTTGCTCGAATGGGAGTTGAGGAAACAGGAATGGGTAATGTAGGACATAAGATTCTCAAACATATCCTTGTTGCGGAAAAAACTCCTGGTACAGAAGATATTTCTACAACAGCATGGTCAGGAGATAAAGGTCTTACACTTGTAGAGATGGGACCATTTGGTGTAATTGGTGCTATCACACCTTGTACAAACCCAAGTGAGACAGTTCTTTGTAACACAATGGGAATGCTTGCAGGTGGTAATACAGTAGTATTTAATCCACATCCAGCTGCTATTAAAACATCAATTTATGCTATTAATCTTCTTAACGAAGCTTCACTTGAAGCAGGCGGACCAGATAATATAGCTTGTACTGTTTCAAAGCCAACACTTGAAACAAGTAATATAATGATGAAACATAAAGATATTCCACTTATTGCTGCTACAGGTGGTCCTGGAGTAGTTACAGCAGTTCTTTCTTCTGGTAAGAGAGGAATTGGTGCCGGAGCTGGTAACCCACCAGCACTTGTTGACGAGACAGCCGACATAAGAAAAGCTGCTGAGGATATCGTAAATGGTTGTACATTCGATAACAACCTTCCATGTATCGCTGAGAAAGAGATCGTTGCAGTTGATTCAATCGCTGACGAACTTATGCACTATATGGTTGCAGATCAGGGATGCTACCTCATTAATGAGGAAGAACAGAAAGCTTTAACAGCTGTTGTTCTTAAAAATGGTAAACTTAACAGAAAATGTGTTGGTAGAGATGCCAAAACATTACTTGGAATGATAGGAATAAGTGCTCCAGACAACATCAGATGTATTACATTTGAAGGTAAGAAAGAACACCCACTTATCGCTGAAGAGCTTATGATGCCAATTCTTGGTGTTGTAAGAGCTAAAGATTTTGAAGATGCTGTTGAAAAAGCAGTTTGGCTTGAGCATGGAAACAGACATTCAGCTCATATCCATTCTAAGAATATAGACAACATCACAACATATGCAAAAGCAATTGATACAGCTATTCTTGTTAAGAACGGTCCATCATATGCAGCACTTGGATTCGGAGGCGAAGGCTTCTGTACATTTACAATTGCCAGCAGAACTGGAGAAGGTCTTACAAGCGCAAGTACATTTACTAAGAGAAGAAGATGTACAATGACAGAAAGCCTTTCAATTCGCTAATTCAGGAGGAATAAAAATGGAAATGAATTCTACAAATGTAGAAGCCGTTGTTAAACAGGTTCTTGAGAGCATGCTTAAAGATAAACCGGTAGCTACATCAAATACAAACGGTGCTATTCCAAAAACAGCTCACGTTGCAATGCTTACAGATTTAGAGCACTTTGAAGTAAAAGAATTCCCAATGCCAGAAGTTGGCGATGGAGATATCCTCGTTAAAGTTGAAGGTTGTGGAGTTTGTGGTACAGATGCTCACGAATTCAAAAGAGATCCATTTAGCCTTATCCCAGTAGCACTTGGACACGAGGGAACTGGTGAGATTGTTAAAATGGGTAAAAACGTTAAAAAAGACTCTGCAGGTAAAGACTTAAAAGTTGGAGATAAAGTTGTTACTTGTATGATTTTTAAAGACAATCCAGATATTACAATGTTCGACCTTAACAAACAGAACGTAGGTGGAGCTGATGTTTATGGACTTCTTCCAGATGATGATATTCATCTTAATGGATGGTTCTCAGATTACATCCTTGTTCGTGAAGGTTCTACAGTATTTAATGTAAGTGATCTTGGTCTTAAATCAAGAATCCTTATTGAGCCATGTGCAGTTCTTGTACATGCTGTAGAGAGAGCTAAAACAACTAACATCTTAAGATTCAACTCAAGAGTAGTTGTTCAGGGATGTGGACCAATCGGTCTTATCTGTATTGCAATTCTTCGTACAATGGGTATCGAGAATATCGTTGCAGTTGACGGAGATGCTAAGAGACTTGACTTTGCTAAGAAACTTGGCGCAGGCAACACAGTTAACTTTACAGAGCATAATGGAATCGATGCACTTGCTGGAGCAGTTAAAGATGCATTTGGCGGATACGAAGCAGACTTCGCATTCCAGTGTACAGGTTCTCCAATCGCTCATGCTAACATTTACAAATTCATCAGAAATGGTGGCGGACTTTGCGAACTTGGATTCTTCATCAATGGTGGAGACGCTAAGATCAACCCACACTTCGACCTTTGTTCAAAAGAAATCACATTAGTAGGATCATGGGTATACACACTTAGAGATTATGCTACAACATTTGATTTCTTAAAGAGAGCTAAAGGAATCGGTCTTCCAATCGAGGATCTTATTACACATGAGTTCCCACTTGACAAGATCAATGAAGCACTTCAGACAAACCTTAAGATGGAAGGTCTTAAGATCGCTATCGTTAATAAATAATGTTTCATAAAAGAAACATGGAAGGTTAAATGGTGAAAGTGTTATGACAGAAGCAGTAGGCATGTTAGAGGTCTTTGGACTTGCAACAGCATTTGCAGCAGCTGACGCAGGATGCAAGGCTGGAAATGTAACACTCGAGACCTTTGATAAGAACAAACCGGCAAACGCCGATGAGTTACCAGTACCATTATTGGTAATGGTTAAATTCCGTGGAAGTGTAGCAGATGTTGAAGCAGCTATGGATGCGGCAAGAACAAGAGCTAATGAACTTGCAGGTGTTGTAAATGAATATACAATTGCAAGACCAACGGAAGATACGGAGAAAATGCTTAAACTTAGCGCCTTTGATAAAGGTGATCCAAAGAAGATATTTAAAGAAGTTTAAGAAATAAGAAAATAAGTTTTAATTCATAGGAGGAATATAAAATGGCACAGCAGGCATTAGGAATGGTAGAAACAAGAGGACTTACAGCAGCAATCGAGGCTGCAGACGCTATGACAAAAGCAGCAGAAGTAACATTAGTAGGAACAGAGAAAATCGGTTCTGGTCTTGTAACAGTTATGGTACGTGGAGATGTTGGAGCTGTTAAAGCTGCAGTTGAAACAGGTGCAGACGCAGCTGGAAGACTTGGAGAATTAGTTGCAACACACGTAATTCCAAGACCACACAACGATGTTGAGAAAATCCTTCCTACAGTATAATAAATTTTAATTGTAAAGGAGCAGTCTCATGGGACAGGCGTATGGATTTTTTGAAATTCCCAGTACAACTGCTGCAGTAGTAGCCATAGATATTATGTGTAAAACTGCAGATGTACAGCTCGTAACCTGGGAGAAAAAATTAGGTGGAAGATTGGTTACTGTAATCATCCGCGGGGATGTTTCATCAGTAACACAGGCCATTGAAGCTGCGGCAGAAGGTGGGATTAAGAAACCGGTTTGCCATGTAGTAATTGCTAGTCCTCACGAAGAGATCCTTAAACTAGTCAACAACAGCGCAAATCGTGTGAGTTAGGAGGACGTATAATTGGCAGAAGATAAAAAACCAGTTGATAATAAAGCGGCCGATACAAAAGAGCCAGCTAAAGCAGCTAAAAAAAGTACTGCGAAGAGTACGACTAAGAAAACTAACAGCACTACAAAAGCTGCATCCACCAAAAAGAAAACTACAACAAAAGCGAAATCACCTGCAAAAACTGTACAGAGAGTACAAAATACAGTAAAGCAGCAAGAGCGAGTAGAAGAGGTTCAGATTAAGGAGGAACGAAGAATGGCACAGGAAGCATTAGGAATGGTTGAAACAAGAGGTTTAGTTGCATCTATCGAAGCTGCAGATACAATGTTAAAAGCAGCTAACGTTGTTCTTGTTGGAACAGAGAAAATCGGTTCTGGACTTGTAACAGTTATGGTACGTGGAGATGTTGGAGCAGTTAAATCAGCAGTTGAGTCTGGAGCTGAAGCAGCTGGAAGACTTGGCGAATTAGTTGCTACACATGTAATTCCAAGACCTCATACAGATGTAGAGAAAATTCTTCCACAGATTTAATTAATATTTAAATAATAAGGTTCGGGGCTTATAAAGCCCCGTACTATATTAGTTAGGAGAATTGGTATGGACAATTGTAATGTAGCCTTAATTACAAAACTTGTCTTAGAAGCTGTAGAGAAAAAACAAAATAAAGCAGAAGAACCAGGATACATGGTTCCAATTGGTGTTTCTGCAAGACATATTCACCTTACACAGGAACATGTAGAAACATTGTTCGGAGAAGGATATCAGCTTACTAAGAAAAAAGAGCTTATGGGTGGCCAGTTCGCATCTAACGAAGTTGTTACTATCGTTGGTGTAAAACTTAGAGCTATTGAAAACGTAAGAATTTTAGGACCTGTAAGAAGTAAAACTCAGGTTGAAATTTCAGCTACAGATTCTATTACACTTGGCGTAAAAGCTCCTATTAGAGAATCAGGTAATGTAGAAGGTTCAGCTCCAATAGCGATTATTGGACCAAAAGGAGCAATCTACATTAAAGAAGGCTGTATCATAGCAAAAAGACATATTCATATGTCACCAGCAGATGCCAATGCAGCTGGTGTAAAAGATGGCCAGGTAGTATCAGTTAAAGCAGATAATGAAAGAGGAACAATCTTTAATCATGTTCAGATAAGAGTAGATGATTCATTTACACTTGAAATGCATATTGATACTGATGAGGCTAATGCGGCACGAATTCGTACAGGTGATACAGTAAGAATTATGAAATAATTCTAACTAAATATAAAATTTTCACTACTGACACACTAAGAATGTATATTTTTGGTGTGTCAGAAAGTGTATTATAAAATAATCGCAACAGGAGGAAGTTATGCTGATAGGAAAAGTAACAGGAAGTGTTGTATCAACACGCAAAAGTGAAAATTTAGTCGGCAACAAGTTTATGATTGTAGATGTGTTGAAGCATATGGACTCTGGTGCAAAGCAACTCATTGCGATTGATAAAATAGGTGCAGGTATCGGCGATTTTGTACTTGTAGCTCAGGGAAGCGCAGCACGAATCGGTACTGGTATGGAAGATGCACCAATTGACGCGGCAATCGTTGGTATAATTGATGACGGAACAGGACTGGAGTAAGATTTAATGGAAAAAAACATCCACACGGTCATACTCAATTGTGCACAGTATGAGCCACTTGTTCATACTAGTAAGCTTCTGCTTGAGAAGTATACAAGGGAAATCATCCGTACATTTGCTAAGATCGGTGAAAACTTTAAGAGTGAAAATATAATAGTCGGAGCCAGTAAAGCTGACAAAGACACTATAGAACTTCTTGAAGATGTTGTAAGTGATTATCCGTCAGTTTTACTTAAGATATATGATGGAGCTTATCCTGCAGGGGATGAGTATGTACTTACATATGAGCTTACTGGACAGGTTATTTCTGCAAATTCTTCTCCAATTGAAGAAGGAATAGCTGTATTTAATGTAGAATCTGTCTATAATATGTATCTTGAACTTGAAAAGGGAATACCTAAAACCCATAAATGGGTATCGGTATTAGGAGAGGTTGAAAAACCAGTAACTTTAAGAGTTCCACTTGGTACTAAAGCAGGGGATGTAGTTAAAGAAGCAGGTAATATTACTTGTGAGAATCCGGTATACCTTATAGGCGGACCGATGTCCGGAAAACCGGGATCAAAACTTACCAGAATCGACAATACAACAGATGCCATAATCATATTGCCTGAAGATCATCAGGTGATATATAGTAAGAAAACAAATTCATCCATAGAACTTAAAAGAGCAATATCAAGCTGCTGTAACTGCATGAGATGTACAGAGCTTTGTCCAAGAAACCTACTTGGACATCCAGTAGATCCACAAGGATTTATTAGAGCTGCTTCTTATAAGGATATGGGGAATGTAGATAAATTCCTTAATACAATGTTTTGTTCATCATGTGGTTTGTGTGAAATGTATTCCTGCATTCAGGGATTATCACCTAAACTTCTTATGACAGAATACAAAAAGGGGTTAAAGGAAAACGGTATTACAGAACATCATGCTCCATTAAATGAAGTTAATGATGACAGAAAGTATCGTAAGATTTCAATTAAAAGGCTTACATCACGTCTTGCACTTACAAGATATGATAAGTTAACTTTGTTGAAAGAAATGAACTGGCCGGATACCAATGTCAAGATAAGCCTAATTGAGAACAAAGAATGTCCGGCGAAAGCAATAGTTTGTTTAAACGATTTAGTTACTGAAGGTCAGATAATTGCCACATTTGAAGATGCAGATAAGTTTCCACTTTATGCAACTATTTCCGGCATAGTGACAGAGGTAACTGAGCAGTATATTTTTATAGAAAATCAGGGAGGACGTACAGATAATGAGTAGAGCGATTGGAATGGTAGAATATAAGACTGTTTCATCTGGAGTTGTTGCTGCAGACGCCATGGTCAAGTCTTCTGAAGTAGAAGTATTAGAAGCAAAGACAGTATGTCCGGGAAAATATATCGTTATTATAACAGGAGATCTTTCAGCAGTTAGAGCTGCAGTTGATACTGCAAAGTATGGCTATGAAAGAAATCTTGTAAATACTTTTGTGTTAGGTAATCCACATCCATCAGTAATTCCAGCAATGCATGGTGCTGCTAAAATAGAGAGAGTCGCTGCTTTAGGTGTTTTAGAGACATTTGATGCGACATCAATTATCGTTGCAGCAGATGAAGCGGCTAAGACAGCAGTAGTTGATCTTATTGAGCTTCGTGTTGCACAAGGAATGGCAGGAAAATCATACATGATGCTTACAGGCGATGTTTCAGCTGTTCAGGCAGCAATTGAAAGAGCCCGTGAGTCAGTTTCTGAAGATGGAATGTATCTTGATTCATCTGTTATTGCTAATCCAGATGATCAGATAAGAGATAGAATATTATAAAAGTACCTAAGGCTTAAAAACATATGACCGGGAGGCATAATTTATGCTTGCAATAGAAAGACGTAGTGAAATACTTGAGAAACTGCAGGCTGAAAGGCGTGTAGTAGTAAGCGAATTAAGTCAGATATATGATGTTTCTGAGGAGACAATTAGACGAGATCTCGATAAGCTTGTAAGCGATGGATATGCTATAAAAAGCTACGGTGGAGCTGTTATTAATGAAAATATTAATATCGACTTACCTTTTAATGTTAGAAAGAACTACAATGTTATTGGAAAACAGAAAATAGCTTCTATAGTAAATGGTCTTGTTAAAGACGGAGAAAGCATAATGATGGACGCAAGTTCAACAGCTGTATGTGTTGCAAAAGAGCTTAAAGATAAGAAAAATCTTACTTTAATTACTAACTCCATAGAAATTATAGTTGAACTTCTTGATGTACCAAACTGGAAGATTTTATCAACAGGTGGAATATCAAGAGAAGGGTCATTTGCTCTTGTGGGAAATCAGACAGATAAGATGCTTCGTTCTTATCACGTGGACAAAGCTATTATATCATGCAGAGGTATAGATAAAAAATTCGGACTGACCGATCCGGATGAGTTACTTGCAACAAATAAAAAATCTATGATTGATTCAGCTAAAGAGAAGATTTTAGTTGTAGATAGTAGTAAATTTGATAAGGTAGCTTTTGCGAAAATCGGAAAATTACAGGATATAACGTGTGTTGTAACTGATGTAAAACCTTCAGCCTCATGGCTTAAGGTATTTGAAGAAAAAGGGATAGAGTGTAAATATCCACAGTAGGAAAGGGTAATATGAAAAGTTTTGAAATTAGAACAAAAATTTATTTTGGAGATCAGGCGTTAGACCGTCTGAAAGAAATTCCATATAACAAGGTTCTTGTTATTACAGACCCTTTCATTGCAGAGGGTAATATGATCGACATGATCACAAATCCTCTCAGAGAGGCAAATAAAGAATTCGAGATTTTTAAAGAGGTTCAGCCTGATCCACCAATCGATAAGATCAGTCTTGGAGTTAAGAAAATGCTCGAATATAAACCAGAAGTTATCGTAGCTGTTGGTGGTGGTTCAGCAATTGACTCATCAAAATCAATCAGAGAATTTGCACTTCGCATCGATAACTATGCAGATGTTGGATTTATTGCAATTCCAACAACAAGTGGTACAGGTTCAGAAGTAACATCATTTGCTGTTGTTTCAGATCCAAAGGAACAGAGAAAATATCCACTTGTATCACAGACACTTACACCTGATGAAGCTATTCTTGATGCTGAGCTCGTTAAGAGTGTTCCACCATCAATAACAGCTGATACAGGAATGGATGTATTTACTCATGCTTTAGAGGCTTGTGTAAGTACTAATAGAAATGATTTCTCAACAGCTCTTGCAGAAAAAGCAATCGAGATTTGCGGTGTATTCTTACTTCGTGCATATCTTGATGGAAATGATACACATGCAAGACAGAAAATGCATTCAGCTTCATGTCTTGCAGGACTTGCATTTAACTCAGCTTCACTTGGTATTAACCACAGTATGGCTCACCAGTTAGGAGCAATGTTCCATATTCCACACGGACGTGCAAATGCTATGCTTTTACCACATGTTATTGAATATAACAGTGATATTAACAAACATAGTAAATCAAGAGAAGAATATCTTCCACAGGTTAAGAGATATAAAACTGTAGCTACATTACTTGGACTTAGTAGTTATAACACAATTATGACTGTTCGTTCATTAGTTAACTGGGTACAGTTTATGCTTAAAGAAATGGATATTCCACTTTCAATTTCTCAGATGGGCAAAATTAGTAAAGAAGAGTACTTTGATGCTATTGATAAAATGGCAGATGCAGCGCTTGCAGATGCATGTACTGCAACAAACCCACGAGTACCAAGTAAAGCAGATATTATTGAGATTTACAAAGAACTCTGGTAATAAGAATAATGGAATCCGTACAATTTATTGTGCGGATTCTTTTTTTGCCTGTTAGTCTAAAAAAATGCCTCTGTTAAATAAATATCTATGAATTGCAATAAACATGATGTATAATTAAAATATGAATTTTGATAAATAAAAGATAAGTAAACATACGACGGAGGAATGGTAGTGTATAAAGTACTTCTTGTGGATGACGAAATACTGATTCGAGAAGCAATCAGTGAAAATATACCTTGGGAAAAGCATGGTTTTGAACTTGTGCACGTATGCGACAATGGGAAGACAGCAATCGAATATCTTGAAGAGAATGAAGTGAATCTAGTTATTACAGATATATGTATGCCGTATGTAGATGGTATGGGTTTAAGTAAGTATATTTACGAAAACCACCCAGAAACTATGATAATTATTTTTAGCGGATATAGTGATTTTGAGTATGCAAAACAAGCTATACAGTATAAGGTGGCCGAATATATTTTAAAACCTATTACAGCAAGAGAACTTTCAGAAGTTCTTGATAAAGTAAAAGAAAAACTTGATATAGAACAAAACAAAGAAAAGAAAATAAATAAACTTACTGAAATATATCACAACTACACTAAAAATGAAGCTACTATAATTTCAAGAATTCTTTCGAGTCTTGTTAGAGGTACACAGCATGTGGAGAAGTGTATTAAAGAATTAGAAGAGTTTGATATATGTATACATGAAGGAACTTACAGAGTTGCAGTTATAGATATAGATATTTTTTCGGAAATATATAATGCAGATGATGAGCTTAAAAAGGAAAGTGCCTTAATGTCTTTTGTAGTTGAGAATATTTCAAGTGAGATAATGGAAAGATATCATGCAGGTATAGCATACAGGGATTCAGATAATAGGGTATGTCTCCTTTTCTCTGCAGATAATATAGAAGAAATTGGTACAGGATGCAGAGTTATCTGTGAAGAAATTAAAACTAATATCCATGATGCAATGAAGCTTAGCATATCAGTTGGAATTGGTGAACCAGTTTATTCTCTTGAGGATCTCTATAAATCATATAATAGTGCAATATCTATTTTAAGATATAGATATACTAAAGGCTGTGGTGAAATTTTTGATTCAGAAGAAGAGATGAAAACAGGAAACCAGGCTGAACTTGAAAACTATTTTCATGCTATAGTATCAGCGCTTAGAAGCGATGATAAAGATAAACTTGAAGAACAGCTTGAAAATGTTGAAGAGTGGATGAGCTTAGGTTATATGTCAAGAAATATGGCAGTTGCTTATCTTCATCAGGTTATGCGTATGATTAAAGAGGCAGTTCTTGAAACTTGCGATACATTTGAGCTTTCGGATAATGATATTACTGAAGTTGCTTCAGCAGGAAACTTAAGAGATGCTATGGAAGTTATAAAATCATATGCAATGAGAGGACTTGAATCAGTTGTTAATGTTGCCCAGTCAACAGGAGATAAACAGGCAGCGCTTGCACTTGATTATCTTGAAAGAAACTACAGTGATCCTAATCTTAATCTAAATCAGATTTGCGAATTTTTAAATATAAGTACAAGTAGATTTAGTAGTATTTTTAAAGAGGCAACAGGGAAAACATTTGTTGAAGCGCTTACTAATATAAGAATGGAAAGAGCAAAGGTTCTTTTAAGACAGACTAGCCTTAAAAATTACGAAATAGCTGAGAAGGTTGGATTTAGCGATCCACATTATTTCAGTATTTTATTCAAAAAAATGACAGGAAAAACACCGAAGGAATATGCAAAAGAAAAATAATACGGATAATAAAAAGCATGTTTTAGGAAAAACATTTTTAAAAAGAATGAAAAGTATACAGACAACCATCATGATGTCGTTTTCGGCTCTGATGGTTGTTGCTGTACTTATCTTTATGCTTATAGCTATTAATTATACATCTAATTCAATATATGATAATGCTGTTAATTACATGAATCAGATTATAAAGCAGGTTAATTATGACCTTGATTCTTATGTTGGATTCTTAAAAAATATCTCATACATTGTGTCAACAAACGAAGATGTATCCAACTATCTTTTTAATACAGAGCTTACAGAAGAAGAGAAACTTGAAGCTAAAGAGAAGATTATTACACAGTTTAAGACTATCATGGACAGTCGTTCCGATATTTATAATATAGCTATAGTTGCTGAAAATGACAGAAGCATTTTAAATGACGGCAATTCGAAATTTACAGAATATATAGATATTAAGGAACAGGATTGGTATAAAAATGCCCTTGAATCGAAAACTGGTATAAGTATTTCTCCGTCACATGTTCAAAATGCAATTGAAGACTGCTATAAATGGGTAATTACTTTAAGTAAAGCTCTTACAAATTATAATACAGGTATGAATGAAGGTGTGTTCTTCGTTGATCTTAATTACAATGCCATAATTGATTTATGTAGTAATAATATTGGAAATAAAGGATATATTTTCATGATGGATGAAGATGGTAATATGATTTACCATCCAAAACAGCAACTTATCTATGGCGAACTTATGGAAGAAAACATAGAGGAAATCTTGTTAAGTGAAGAAGACTTTTTCATAAATGATGAAAAGATTTATACAGTGTCAAGATCTGCTGAAACAGGATGGATTACAGTTGGAGCTGTTAGCACAGAAGAACTTTTTAGAAACAATAAGCAGGTTCAGGGAATGTATTTACTTGTAGCAGGTGCACTTCTTATAAGCGTAATTGTTTTATCAAGTATTATTTCCAAACAGATTACGAAACCTATTATAAAATTAAGTGATTCAATGAGCATGGTAGAACATGGAGAATTTGATAAGGCATCAGTTCCTATTACAATTGACAATGAAATTGGTATGTTGTCGCGATCGTTTAATGTAATGACCGAAAAAATACATAGTCTTATGGAACAGAATATTTACGAGCAGGAAGAAAAACGTAAAAATGAGATGAAGGCTCTTCAGGCTCAGATAAATCCGCATTTCTTATATAATACTTTGGATTCTATTATATGGATGTCTGAAGCTGGCAAAAATGAAGAAGTTGTTCTTATGACATCGGCTCTTGCAAGGCTTTTAAGACAGACTATAAGTAACGACAAAGCAAAGGTTACAGTTTCAGAAGAAATTAATTACGTTAGAAGTTATCTTACAATCCAGAAAATGCGTTATAAAGATAAACTTGAGTTTCAGATAAATGTTTCTCCAGAAATAATGAGTGTAAAGATTATTAAGTTTGCACTTCAGCCACTTGTAGAAAATGCAATATATCATGGTCTTAAGTATAAGGAAACAAAAGGAAATCTTGTTATCGAAGGATATAAAGAAGGTGAAAAGGCTGTACTCGTAGTTAAAGATGATGGTGTTGGTATGGACGAACATACACTTGCCAATATTTTTGATGGCTCTAAAAAAGGAGAAAAGTCAAATGGTGTTGGTGTTCCTAATGTTCAGAAACGACTTCAACTTTATTATGGCCCTGAGTATGGAATTACATATATGAGCAGAAAGGGGGAAGGTACAGTGGCTACTGTAACAGTTCCAATGTATTGTAAGGATGTATGAGTAAGTTTTGGAAAAAATTAGACAAAGAGATTTCTGATGAATTTAAAGTTAAACTACTTGTATATGTTATGTTTATAACGATAACTGCAATAATGTTGTTTTTTGCAGTTAGAACATATGAGGTTGATGAACAAAATTATAAAATTGCTGTTATTACAAAAACAATTGATAAAGGAAATGATTTCTGGACATCTCTTATTGATGGTGCAAAACTTGCAGCAAAAGAGTATGGTGCTGAACTTTATATTTCAGGTACAGATTCTGAGCAAGACGTTGAGGGACAGATAAATTATGTAAAAAAAGCAATGGAAATGAATCCAGATGCGATTATAATTTCGCCATGCAGCTATAGCGGGATGACGGATGTTTTAAAAGAAGTAATGGACAGTGGAATCAGACTTTTTCTTGTTGATTCAGTTATAGATGAGAATATTGCAGATGGAATTGTATCTACAGATAATTTTGACGCAGGTAAGCAACTTGGAAAATATGCAAGATTAAATATGGATAAAGATGATAAAATAGGTATTATTGCTCATGTAAAAGGTTCATCAACAGCTATTCAAAGAGAAAAGGGGATTGCAGCGGGACTTGGAAATAAAAGTGATGATATTGTCTCAACACAGTACTGCGGATCTTCATATGACAGAGCTTATGAACTTACAAAACAGCTTCTTGAAGAAAATAAAGAGGTGAACGTTTTATTTGGAACAAATGAATTTGCTTCAGTTGGTGCCGCACGTGCAGTTAAAGAACTTCAAAGAGATGATGTTGTTGTGTATGGGTTTGACAATTCTATAGAAGAAATACAACTTCTTGAGCAGGGGATTTTTAAATCTATTATAATTCAAAAGCCATTTAATATGGGATATCTTGGGGTAGAACAGGCGGTTTTATCGCTAGATGGGGAAAAAATTGAATACTATATTGATTCTGGAAGTAAACTTATAGATAAAAATAATATGTATGAGGAAGAAAATCAAAAGCTGTTATATCCATTTACAGGTCAAAAATAAAAATTAAATTAAAAATATAAAAAGGTTAAAAAATTATTTAGTGTAATTTTTTAACCTTTTTTAGTAAAATTTTCGATTACATAATTTTCAAATACAAGCTATAATCTAATGTATAAGCATTACTTATGCTTGCTGGACACGCGCGGATGCATATATGTATATGAAAGTGCACTAAGTGAATCGACGGTTACGCAACTAAGGATTATATTCCCTTCCTTACGATACCAGACATCACCAGAGTTTGTTTGAACTCCAGAGCCATATCCGCTTTCTCCATAAGAACTTACCAGTTCTTTTTTGATGTTATCATAGATGTCTGTGACATCATCTTTGCTGTCGGCGACATGTATCCAAGAGATACTACAAAGTTGATTATCAGCATCGTAACTATATGTGACATCACCTTCTAGTCCAAGATAAGTTTTAGGGTAGGAATAAGTGATACCTTCGTAGAAGTTATCAGATGTTTCGTTTGATTCTCCCTCAAGCTTTACCATATCTTCATAAGTACTATCTAATGTAAGATCTGTGTAAGGAACTTCAGTTGTTTTTTCTTCACCGCATCCAGTAAATGAAAAGGATACGAGAAGGGTTACCAACAGAAGAGAGATGATAGAATTAAAATGTTTCATGTTGACCTCCTTAAAATGTTAATTCATGAGTTGCATTATATAGAGTTTTCTAAATAAATGCAAGATGGTGATTTAAGATTTTGAAAATTAGAAGAAAAAGAATTGAGCGTAGCACTATATGGCAGATGTTCAGAGAAGAAAATACTAAAATCAGTATGGCTGAAGAAGTAGGAGGAAGAAAAGTGGGAAAGATTAAAGAAAATCCTTTTGTAAAAAAGGTGGGATTTAACAGAATTCTGTTATGTGTCGTAATGATACTCCTGTACGGATTCTTCTGTCTTATGACAGGTGGTCGTTTCGCAGGTGTAGACAGAATCCTTAGTATCCTTAACTATGCATATTTTCTTGGATTCTTATCATTGGGTGTTACTTTTGTAATCGCAACAGGAGGAATTGATTTCTCTATAGGACCAGTTATGTTCTGTTGTGCATTGATTTCAGGATTCAGCTTAATCACATACGGCGTTCCAATGCCAGTTGCAATGCTTTTAAGTGTTCTTATTGGATTCGCGTTTGGTTTATTTAACGGATACCTTGTAGCATATTGGGATGTGCCATCATTCATTACATCAATGGCAAGTATGAATATTGCTAAAGGTCTTGCATCAGTATTTACAAAGACTCAGTCAGTTAGCTGGCCACAGGCTTCAGAAGTAGGTGGTTGGTACAGAAACATCGTTAAAGCAGGAGATATTCCAGTAGGTCTTATTCTTTTCCTTGCAGTAGCAGTTATCTGTGCTATCGTTCTTAACAAAACAAAAGCTGGACGTTACATCCTTTCATTAGGTAGTAACAAAGAAGCAGTTAGACTTTCAGGTGTAGATGTTAAGAAATGGGAAATGCTCGCTTACATAATTTGTGGTACATTAGTTGGTATCGGATCACTTTTCTTTGTTGCAGCTTACACAACAGTACAGCCTGGACAGGGTGACCAGTACAACAACGAAGCAATTGCAGGATGTGTTATGG
>SAMEA104404100__coassemble_1281_pt1 | contig 23371 bp, 23 predicted proteins | sample SAMEA104404100__metabat2_high_PE_088 | metagenome-assembled genome bin SAMEA104404100 (sample SAMEA104404100) | Balaenoptera acutorostrata
TGTTTAAGACCTATATATTTTTACATCATTCTCAAACTTTAAGTTAAAGGCTTTTACTTTTCCACCTGTTTAAGACCTATATATTTTTACATCATTCTCAAACCTCAAATTAGAAAACGAAACACCCTCATCAAGGTGTAAAATATATAGTATTGACAGATTTTAAAATATTTCACATCTGTCACTATCAAGTATATACTGTTTCACTCCTGAAACACAATCATTTTTATGATTTTCCATTAACAGGACATTTATTTCTTTATATCTACACATCTTTATAAATTCTTCATATTGATTGTCACATACATAACTTCTAAAATTTATTAGTATAATAAGCTTTCTTTTCAGTAGGCCGCATACCAATTCAATATATTTTGTAATATTCCCAAGAAAATCACTATCATCTCCTTCTATTTTCACACCAGCAGCTTTAAATAACAATGACATATCTAACTCTTCATCTATATCCATAATATAATCACTATCATTTGTTATATCTATTAAATATCGTAATATACTGTTTATAGTCTCATGTGTATACACATAATTTTTTTCATTATTAGTAACCTCTATTAATTGATCATATATTTTATTTAGTATTTTCTTATCATTAATATCAACCCCAAAAGGATTAATAATAATCTCAACTGATTTTGATATATTTTCTATTTTTTCCTCTTCAGAAAGAACAAATTCCCCATCTTTACCATTTAACTGATTTAACAATTCTCTTATATACTGCATAAAAAGATTAGGTGATTCTATGACCCACTCATTAACATAATCTCTATCAAATGTAATATGAGTATCAAGTCCTATATGAACTAATTTCATAGAATCACCAACCTTTCATCCGTATCTAATACTTCACTTTTTATTTTGCCTATTATAAAATCCATCTTAGCATACTGCTTCTCTGTTACAGTTAATAATTGTACCAATCCTTCTGGTGGTTTATTCTTGTGTATTCCTTCACTTATTGTTCTTACTGCAGTTCCGTTTAATGCAAGTTTGCAATAAACGGATTCCTGCAACATCATAAATCCAGTCTTTAATAAATATTTTCTAAAACGAACATATTCTCTTCTGTTTTCACTTGTAAGTGTCGGCAAATCAAAAAATACTACTACTCTCATAAATCTATAACTCATCACCATAAAACCTTAGAATTGAAATATCTTTCTCTTCTAGTGCATCGAATACACTTTTACAATATATCTTTATTGCGTTATTTACATATTGAAACTTTCCATCTATGCGAACTTCTTTATTAAGAACATTAACTAGTTCCATCTTTTCTTCATGTTCAAATTCATCAAGATCCATAAAAAACACCTGTCTATCTATCAACGGTCTGAATGGCTCCATTAAATCACATGCAAGATTAAACTGATTAAACATATTGTCATGAAAAAGCCCTAGTTGCGTTATATATCCATTAGATACGACTTCTCTATTAAATGCAGATAATAATATCGAATATCCATAATTTAATGCAGCATTAATATTATTATCTGCAGTTCTTGTAAAATCTAAGCCAAACAATGCATTGAAATACACCTTTGCAGCGTGACCTTCTCTATTAGTAGCATCATTAAATTCTACCTCTGTTACATATTGAGAAAGTAAGTTTTGCTCCTCTTTTTCAAGATATGCTAAAAAGTCTCTTTGTTTTCGAATTTTCTCAGTTACAATTTCAGTCCAAATTGTCTGTTTTATAGTTTCACTCCAGGCTATTTGTTTTCTAACTTTATTGCTTGTATCATGACTCCCGTAATAACTGACAAGTTCAGACGATGGATTTCTTTTCTCATCACAAAAAACTACTTTTATTTTCCGTTTTGCACATTCTGCTAATAAACTCACTGTAAGAGATACCGCTGTTGATTCAATTATAATAGTCGATATCTCTCCTAAGTGAATCTTTTTGATTTCATCCATACGCACAACAAGATATCCTAATTCAAGATCAAGTTTTGCACGTCTAGATATAACTATAGTTCTCCAACTCATAACTGTTTTAAATCTATTATCTTTTCAAAGATTCCAGTTGCAGAGTTATTATATATTTCAATTCTGTCAACATTGGTTATATTGTTGTTTAAAAGCATAATTCCGGAATGCGCACTGCCTCCAATCTTCTTTAAATCAGAAGCAACACCTGATGTTTGAAACATCTTTAATATTTCAATAATAAGAACAACTTTATCCTTCTTATCCAAGTCCATAAATTTATCCCTGCCCGAAAGCAAAGTATTAATTTGATTGTTCAACTTATATTTATATATCGAATTTGATAATTTATCTACAAATTCATCATATAATTTCAATGTATTTTCATCTGTTATTCCATCATGTTCTGTTAATTTTAGTTCCTTGTTAACTGTTAATCTGTTATTAAACTTAACAATGTTTTTCAATGTCTTTTGATTTTCTACATCAAGAACTAACTGACACGCGTTTCTAAATATTAATCTATTTTCTGTTCTTCCTGAAAGATATAATGGAAATCCGTTAACCTTAAACAAAGTATCTTTCTTTATACATTTAATGAGTATTTTAGGATTTTTAAGGCCTTTATGTTCTTCCAAATATTTAATATTTTCTTCTTCGCTTGTTTCTATTCTTCTTTTAAGATAAAGTGGAATATTTTCAATCGTTCTGATAAGATTACCCTTCTTATCTTCTGATTCAACTAACATAAAGTATGCCCCTGTAGCTTTATTATATCCACCATACTTATTAATATCATGAAGTCTTTCGTTATTTCCTTTAACAGGAATCTGTCCTTTTCCCTTCTTCATAAGTTGTTGATCAAAAAGTTCACCTTTTACAATAAAGTTTCTTCTTGATACTAGAATATCATTTCTTTCCATAACTGCTCTGACAGTTTTTATTGTACCTTCCTGACCTTCTTTAGATGCAACCCAAGCTGTTTCGTCCCCTCTTTTTACATCATATTTTGATGTAAACATATGATTAAGACTATAACTTCTGCCTGGATTGTTCCTAATATACCACGCTGCATCTTTTGTAAATTTAACAAAATAAGTATTTCCTACAACTATATTAAGATATGCATCCTTAGCATGATGAAGATCATTCATGTCTCTTACTTTTAATATCTCAAAATCTTTTCTGAATTTAGATACCACGCCTGCTTTTGAATATACGATTTCAGAATCAGGGAAAACCTGTTCAAGTATTTCTGCTACCGCTTTAGTTCCCTGCCTTGTTTCTACAAGCTGTCTTGCTATAAATCCCGCAAGCTCATTGTCATCAAATGGAGTTGTTCTTGTTAGACGCTCGTATTTTTCTTTTTCAATAAATCCTTTATCACATAAAGACTTCCAAAATGGCATCATATGACTTCTTATAGATTCATCTAACGGATAAGTATCAGATTTATTTGCATTTACATTCTTCTTAACAAGTACTCTATTATTAATACTGTCATCCATGACTTTAGACTGTGGGTAAATATGGTCGATATCATATTTGGTGTTATCCCAAAGTTCCTCGAGATTGATAATCTCCCCAGTATACATACATCTTCCTTTTTGTATATAGTAAAGATATAACTTATCGCTTCTAAGCTTATTATCTTCATAAGAACTAAGTTCACTAATCCAATCCTTTTCTTCCTCTTTACACTTTTTATAAAGATCTATTAGTTTATTCTTTCTAGAAACTGTACGATTATTCTCCTGTTTTTCTCTTGCAACTTCAATAAATACTCTTTCAGGATCTCCACCCATAACTTTCTTTATCTCTTTAACAACTTTAATGGTCTGCCATATCTGTCTTTTAACTGCAGGTGACACATAAAGTTCATTGACTGTTTCATATGTAAGTTCAGCTTTCTTCTTTCCCTTATTATGTTCTTCTACACCTTTCATAAACAAATAATCTTTGCTAAGAAGCTGCATTAAATTGTCATTAGTCTCCCAGAGTGCATTTATAATACTCCATACCTCTCCTGTTTCAGGTGCTGGTGCAGTAATATTTTCAAGAAATTCTCTTGACAACTTTCCCCAGCCTGCATATGTAAATGAACTTAGTTTTTCTATCTGCTTATCTTCAAGATTAGAAAACAATCTTCTAAGACGCTTCTTTAGAAGCTTTTTATCGTCACCAAATAAAACTATATTGGAGATTATCGCTTCTTTATCTGAATCTGATAATTCAACTCCGCTAAAGTTCTGCTTGAAATCATGATATGCTTTTAAACTACCCTTAAAATCACCGTCTATACCAGTAATCTGTGCATTTTCTTTCTTACATATGCCTTCTTTTTGCAAATAATCCTTTAAAGCTTTCTGCGTAACTTTTCTTTTTTTCTCAAAAAGCTCTTTATAAATTTTTTGCTTGAGTTCAACTGACAACTTATCCCCATTAAGTCGTACATTATTAAGTTCATTTAATACCATAAACTTACTATATAACAACGAATCTTTAGGAAGTACATCCACACCATAAAGATAGGAGCATTTATTTGTCATTCTCTTTATAAATCGTTCTGCACTTTCTTCTACATCTATTATTTCTTCAAAATTCCATGGATAAATCTTCTCGTTTGAGTTACGTTTTGCCCATGTATATTTTGAATCAGTTCCGTCCTTAACAACATTCAATGGTCCAACATAATAAGGTATTCTAAAAGTAAATAACTGAACAATTCTATCCTTATTATCTTTTATAAAATCACTTTTACCTTCAAGGTTCTCTAAAATCCTTTTAAGTTCAAATAAATGTACCTGATATGGTATAACACCATTATCTTTATTAACCTGTTTAGGCATAAAAAGTCCATTATCCATATCTGTTACGATTTTATCCAAAATTTCTTCATCTTTTATAAGACAATCTTTTTTACCTATCTTAAATATACTCTTAATATATTTATAAAAGTCATCCTGAATACATAATTTTCCTTCAAGAGCAACTTTCTTACCATTGTACTTTGTCATTCCTATATATGCTGGATAATTTTTGATCTTAGCATCCGTAACAACAAATATCTCTTTGTAATCTTCTTCCGTAAGATATTCTTTTGCTATATTTTTAAGTAATCTTAAATCAGACTTATGTTTTTCATATATATCCACTTTGGCTTCTGACAAAGACTCATGTTTACCGAGTATATCCGCAAGAACTGACCAGTCATAGACAGCTTTAGCATGCTCTATAACATAATATCTCTCTGCAAGTTCTGACTCTACCTCCATAACATAATCATCATAATTGCTGTCAGAAAATGCAATTTTAGGTCTTTCACTTTCGTTTAATGTAGTATCATCAAATATATCTGCAAGAGATACTTTACCTCCTGAAATCAAAGTTAAAACCGCTTTTTCACATTTACTTTTTGCTTCAAATAGAGCTACTAATTTCTTTTTCTTATCACTCTTAGTACAGTTTTTATCACTCAATATAAGCTCGGCATCACTTATTATTTCGAACTTTTCTCCGATATGATAATCCAACTCCTCATCAATAAGACACTGATTAAGACTTGTAAATACATTTCTAAAATCTCTTACAGAATTAATATCTCCTGATAGTAGAAAATGTCCTCTATGTTTCATCATATGATGTATGGCTAAATATACTAATCTTATATCAGGCATCACATCTGTCTCCATTAACATCTTTCTTAAGTGATATATTGTTGGGAAATCTTTATGATAGTCCTTATCACTATAATCTGCATCCACAAATAAAGCATATGGAAGTTCTGGACAGTTCCCGTTTCCGTCTCTTTTATCTTCTGGAACATATCTAGATTCCTTCATTCGTAGAAAAAATCCTGGATCAATCTTGTTTATTTCCTCAGCAAATAATTCCTGTAAAACATCAATCCTATACTTTTCACGATCACGTCTACGTCTAGAAGTTCTATGAAGTCTTCTATCTTCCGCAGTTAACGCTGTATCAAATAGTCTTGATCCCCACAAAGATTTACCATGTTTTCTTATAATTTCGTAACATGGATTAGTTACAGCCCATCCTACTGATCCAGTACCCATATCAAGGCCCAAGTAATATTTTTCGCTCATAATATATTCTCCTTATAATCTTTTTTACGATAAAATAATTACTTTAATAATACCACTTTCATGAACTAATAACAACAGCCCCATTCTGTCATGTCGCAAAAACACAACACCTATTTTGGGTATAAAAAAAGAGACTTTATACTAGCTTATGCCAATATAAAATCTCAACCACACCATGTGGACCGTTCTCTCAAACGGTGATTTGAATATATTTTTATTTGAACTTATGATGTAAAAATATATAACATTATAGTACACCTAAAACTATATTTTTTCAATCATTTAACGAAATTAAATCATTTTTATATACTATTACTTTTTTAAGGCTTTATTTATATAAATAAGCTTATTTTTTTATTTAAAATCAACAAAAGAAAAGCCCACCATCTCTGGCAGGCCTAATATCTTTTCTTCTAAAACAACCTTACTATATCGTTATACATTACAAATACCATAAGTGCCATCAGTACTGCCAGTCCAATCATATGAACCATTCCTTCTTTTTCCGGTGATACTCTCTTTCCTCTTATAAGTTCAATAACAAGAAATACAAGTCTTCCACCATCAAGTGCTGGTATTGGAAGTAAGTTCATTACTCCAAGGTTTGCTGATATAAGAACTGATAAGTTAAGAAGATTTATAAGTACAACTGCAAAGCCTGCAGGTGCTGTCTCCTTATATATATCATCTACAGCATTTACAATACCAACTGGTCCTGCTAACTGATCAAATCCAACCTGACCTGTTACAAGCATCTTTAAGCAGTCAAAGGTATAATCAATCCAGTACTTAAGTGTATATACTCCGTATTGAATCGATTTAAAAATTCCCGCTTCTTCATATTGTCCACTTGATCTAAATCCCATTCTTGGAAATGCATCATCTTCAAGCTGCATTGGTGTTAATGTAGCTGTATGTTTTTCTCCATCACGAAGATAAACCATCTCAACAGGCTCTGCGTCGGAATTCATCATATTCACAAGAGTTATCTCTTTCCATAAATGAATTCGCTTTCCATCAAGTTTATATACAACGTCCCCTGCCTGAAGTCCTTCTTCTGCTGCTGAGTATCCAGGATCTACCTGATCAATTACAGGCGCATCATATCCTATCCATCCAACTATTATTGTTGAAAGTACAAGTGCCATTATAAAGTTGAAAATAGGACCTGCTGCTATTACTGATATTCTTCTCCATGGTCCTTTGCTGTTGAAGCTTCCTTCTGACATATCATCAGCATCGTCTTCCCCCATCATACAAGCACCACCAAATGGAAGGAGTTTAAGTGAGAACTTAGTCTCTCCTATCTGCTTTCCAAATAGTGTAGGTCCAAGTCCAAGTGAGAACTCATCTACTCTTATTCCATTTAATTTTGCCAGTGTAAAATGTCCAAGCTCATGAAATATGATTATTGCACTGAACAATAGAATTGCTAAAATTATACCCATATATTAATTACCACCTGCTGTTAATAAATTCGTATGTTTCCTGCTCTGTTGCAAGAATGTCTTCAAGTGTTGGATTTTCGATAAGATTATGATTTTCCATACATGTCTTTATAATAAGTGGAATATCAAGATATCCTATCTTTCTATCAAGGAACATTGCTACTGCTTTTTCATTAGCTGCATTTAAAACTGTTGGAAGTGATCCACCAACTCGTCCTGCTTCATATGCAAGTTTAAGTCCATAGAATGTATCCATATCTGGTTTTTCAAATGTTATCTGTGTAAGTGTTTCAAAGTCTAATCTATCTCCAGGTAAATATCTTCTCTCCGGATAATAAAGAGCATACTGTATTGGAAGTTTCATATCTGGTGTTCCAAGCTGAGCTATAACTGCTCCATCTTCGTACTCTACCATTGAATGAATTATACTCTGTGGCTGAACTACAACCTGTACTTTATCAACATCAACTCCAAAAAGCCATTTAGCTTCGATAACCTCTAATCCTTTATTTACCATAGTAGAAGAGTCGATTGTTATCTTTCTTCCCATAGCCCAGTTAGGATGTTTTAGAGCATCCTCTACTTTTATTTCTCTTAAATCCTCTGTTTTTTTGCCTCTAAATGGTCCACCAGACGCTGTTAAGAGTATTTTGTGGAGTGTGCTCTGTTTATTTCCTTGAAGTGCCTGGAAGATTGCACTGTGTTCACTATCTACTGGAAGTATCTTAACTTTCTTCTCTTTAGCAAGTGACATTACAATATGTCCAGCTGTTACAAGTGTTTCTTTATTGGCAAGTGCTATATCTTTTCCAGCTTTAATAGCTTCGATAGTTGGTCTTATTCCTATCATTCCAACAATAGCTGTAACAAGGATTTCAGCTTCTTCTTCAATCGAAACTTCTATAAGACCATCCATACCATAAACCACTTTTACATCTAAGTCTTTAATTCTACTTTTTAATTCATTAGCCTTTTCTTCTTTCCATACAGCCACAAGCTTAGGTTTAAACTCACGTATCTGTTTTTCAAGAAGTTCTATATTATTTCCTGCTGCAAGAGCTGTAACTTTTATATCGCCATTATCTCTTACAACTTCAAGAGTCTGTGTTCCTATTGAACCTGTAGACCCTAAGATTGCTATTTTTTTCATTTTATAAATCTCCTATTTTAGAGTAAAACTGCAAGATAATAAATGATTGGTGCTGTTATAATAACGCTGTCGAATCTGTCCATAATTCCACCATGACCTGGAATAAGTTTTCCATAATCTTTAATATCATGGAATCTTTTAATTGCTGATGCCGCAAGATCTCCTACCATTGAAATTGCTCCTGCTGCTGCTCCAATTATTGCAAATGTAAATGTTGATACATCTGCTCCTCCAAACTTATTAATGCATACAGCATAAATTGCTGCTAAAAGTGAAGCTCCAAGAACACCACCGATTCCACCTTCTACAGATTTCTTAGGTGAAAGCTTTGGTGCCATCTTATGTTTTCCAAAGAGCATTCCAGCGCAATATGCACATGTATCTGCTCCCCATGAACAGAAGAATACAAGCCATACAATAAATTTACCCTGCTCAAGCATTCTTGTGCTGTAAATAAATGATAACATTACTGGAATATAGAATAATCCAAAGAACGCTGCAAAAATCTGTGTTGTACTAAAGTCAGGATAATTAAATACCATAATAAGCATCATTGTTATTACGTAAAGCATAAAGAGCATTACAAACCAGTTTACATTTGCTGGTAATGTATCTTTAACTAAAAGTAATACATAAAATGCTATTCCAAATATATATCCTGCTATTCCAGGTGCCTTTTTCTCAATGCCAAATACCTTATATAACTCCATCATACCTATAAGGCTTACAATAAGAAGGGTAGAAAAAAGAACTCCTCCACCTGTTCCAACTGTTAAAAGTGCGATAATGACAAGCATTATTCCACTAAGTAATCGTGTCTTAAACATAACTATTCCTCCTTGACGCCGCCAAAACGTCTGTCTCTTGAGTTGTATTTTTCAATAGCTTTTATAAGATCTTCTTTTGAAAAATCTGGCCATAAAACATCTGTAAAATAAAACTCTGTGTAAGCAAGCTGCCATAAAAGGTAGTTTGATAATCTAATCTCCCCGCTCGTTCTTATTAAAAGATCTGGATCTGGAATATCATGTGTATCAAGATATGTCTCATAAAATCTCTCATCAATATCTTCCGGATTGACTTTTCCAGCCTTAACATCTTCTGCAAGTTTTCTTGTTGCGCGAATCATCTCATCTCGGCTTCCATAATTAAGAGCGATAGTAAAATTAAGTCCTTCATTATCCTTAGTAGCTTCTTCAAGTTCTTCTATACGCCTGCGTATATCATCATCAAGAGCGCTTCTCTCTCCAATAACTCGAACTTTCATCTTATTGTCAGCTGCTGTCTTAAGACATGTCTTCATATATTTACGAAGAAGTGTCATAAGTGCATTAACTTCGCTTTCAGGTCTGTTCCAGTTCTCTGTTGAGAAAGCATATACTGTAAGGTATTTAATTCCAAGGCGCCACGCCTCTTCACAAATCTTTTCTACATTCTTACTTCCCTGAACATGACCATAATTTCTTGGCATACCCTTTTTCTTCGCCCAGCGTCCATTTCCATCTAAAATAATAGCTACATGCTGTGGTACATTCATAGGATTTACCTCCGTTTCTATTATTAGTATTTACCGTATATAAGTGTAAAAGAGAGGCAAGTAATACCAGCCTCTCTTAAATGTTGCATTACATAATAATACTATACAGTAAGAACTTCTTTTGATTTAGCTTCTACTGCTTTTTCTACAAGAACAATTTTCTTATCTGTGACTTTCTGAAGTTCTTCTTCTAAATCTTTAATAGTATCTTCTGAAACTTCTTCATCTTTAAGTTTTTTAAGGTGGTCATTTCCTTCACGACGTACGTTACGGATAGCTATCTTAGCTTCTTCACCTTTCTTCTTAACATCTTTAACTAATTCTTTTCTTCGTTCCTCTGTAAGTTCAGGGAATACAAGTCTTATACATGTTCCATCATTTGTAGGGTTAATTCCAACATCTGACATATTAATTGCTTTAGTAATTTCTTTTAAGAGGCTCTTCTCCCATGGCTGAATCTGGATCATACGTGGTTCAGGAACAGAAATGTTAGCTGCCTGCTGAAGTGGAGTTGGCATTCCATAGTAATCTACCATAATCTTATCAAGTACATGTGGGTTAGCACGTCCTGCACGGATAGTGTTAAGCTCACTATCAAGGTTATTTAAAGTTTTGTCCATCTTTTCTGCGTATACTGTTAATCTTTCATCCATTATATTATGTCCTCCTAAACTGTTACTTTTGTGCCTGTGAATGTTCCGCACATTGTCTCTACAATACTGTTCTCTTCATTAAGTCCGAATACGAGCATTGGCATTTTGTTTTCCATGCAGAGAATTGATGCTGTAAGATCAACTGCTGCAAGTTTCTTATCGATGATTTCCTGGATTGAGATCTCATCGTATTTCTTAGCGTCTGGATTTACCTTAGGATCGCTGTCGTAAATTCCATCAATAGCTTTAGCAAGAAGCATTGCATCTGCTTCGATTTCGATAGCACGAAGAACTGCTCCTGTATCTGTTGAAAAATATGGATGGCCTGTTCCGCCTGCGAAGAAGATTACCTTTCCTTCTTCAAGTGCTTTATTAGCTGCATCTTTAGAGAATAAAGAAGTAAAAGCACCACATACAAATGGAGTAAAGATCTCTGTCTTCATTCCAACATGACGGAATATATCAGAAACATAAATACAGTTCATAACTGTAGCAAGCATACCAATCTGGTCTGCTTTAGTTCTGTCTATAGTCTCGCTTGTACGTCCTCTCCAGAAGTTTCCTCCTCCTGTTACGATTGCAACCTGAAGTCCATCATCAACAAGCTTCTTGACCTGGTTAGCTACTCCTATACATGTAGCCTCATCAAAACCTGTCTTTTTATCTCCTGCAAGTGCTTCTCCACTTAACTTTAATAATACTCTTTTCATCGGTTTGTACACCTCCACATATTTTTGGTATTCTATCTGAAGTATATCATAAAATTCATATTTTGTCATTTACTAACTTTTCTTTTTGTCGTATTTTGCAAATATGAAACCATTGTTTTATAAGTCAATTTGGTGTATCCTTATTATGTATCATTTCATAAATGGAGGAAACTTTAAATGTTTCAAAACAATGATAGAATCATGTATACTTCAAGAGATAACCACCTTGAAGACTCAGTTATAAAAGTAGGCAATGTTAAAGTTGGTGGTGGCAATATTGCTATGATTGCAGGCCCTTGTTCAATAGAATCATATGAACAACTCTTTAGTATTGCTTCTGATGTTAAAGATGCAGGTGCTAATATTTTAAGAGGCGGTGCTTTTAAACCACGAACAAGTCCTTATGATTTCCAAGGTCTTGGAAAAGAAGGGCTTGAGATATTATCCGCAGTTAAAAGTAAATTACATATGCCTGTTGTAAGTGAGATTGTTTCTATAGAGGATTTAGATTTATTTCACGAGCACGTGGACCTTATACAGGTCGGAGCCCGAAATATGCAGAATTTTGATCTTTTAAAGCATCTTGGTTCAATTGGTAAACCAATACTTTTAAAAAGAGGATTAAATGCAACTTATGAAGAATGGATTATGTCCGCTGAATATATAATGGCATCAGGTAATTCTGATGTAATATTCTGTGAACGTGGCATTCGCACATTTGAACCTTATACAAGAAATACTCTTGATCTTCAAAGTATTCCTGTCATCAAAAGATTTACCCATCTCCCTATAATTGCAGATCCAAGTCATGCAGGTGGTAAATGGTGGATGGTTGACCCTATGGCTAAAGCTGCCATGGCTGCTGGTGCGGATGGACTTATGATAGAAACACACTGTGATCCAGATAATGCACTTTCAGATGGTGCCCAGTCACTTCACCCTTATAAATACAAAGAACTTTTAAATTCTTTATAACCAGTTAAAAAGGACCTTTATATGATATTTGTATCAATATAAAGGTCCTTAGTTTGTCTTTATTTTCTTCTTGCTTTAAACATATCTACGATCTCAATCATTTCCTGTGAAGGATTTGAAATAACCGCCGAATTAAAAATCTTACAATATTCTCCGCCTTTAACACAATCAACAGCTGCTTTAACAGATGATACATCTCCACTTACAAATACAAGTGCGTGTCCACCACATTTAGTATCCTGTGTTTCATATTTAACTTCTGCTGCCTTGAGCATCTGATCAAGGACGATTACTGCATTAGCTTCTCCAAGGACTTCAACAAGTCCGAATGCTCCATATGATGCCATAGTATTCCTCCTATCTGTTAATAGTCATAGCAATCGCACCTTCTGTATCGCTTAAAGGTTTTGCTATAACTGTATGTGAAACAATTGTTGAAATAGGCTCTGCTGCTGCAAGCGCTGCTTCCATTGCTGCATTAACATTAGAAATATCTCCACGCATCTTAACACATGCACCTGCTCCAAGTCTGTTACGTTCTACACCCTGGATCTTAACTTCTGCTGCCTTTGCTGCTGCATCAAGTGCCACAAAACATGCACACTCACTGTCCAGTTCAAAAATACCTATTGCCATTCCTTCGTACTGTCCGGCCATATTTATCTCCTTCCTTGGGGAAATCTTTGTCTTATATTACTTTGTTCCTCGTTCTCTTTGAACAAGTTCTGCACGACGCATAATCATCTGTCCTGCAATACTTACGGCAATCTCTGCCGGTGTCTCAGCCTTAATATCAAGGCCGATTGGAGTTGTTACTCTAGAAAGATCATCGTCTGTAAATCCTCGTTCTTTAAGCCTTGCAAATACACTTGCTTTCTTAGACTTACTTCCAATAACCCCTATATAATATGCCGGTGTCTTCATAATCTGAGCTTGAACTTCAAGATCATCTTTATGTCCACGGGTCATAATACATACAAAATCTCTGTCTGTAATTTCAATATAATCCCCAATCTTATTGATGTCAATAAGCATAAGCTTTTCAGCTGTTGGGAATAGTTCAGGGCGACAGAATTCCTCCCTGTCTTCCAAAATTATACATTTAAAACCAATGGCAGTCAAGCATGGGCATAATGCCTGTGAAACATGGCCACCACCAAAAATATATACCTTACTCATGTTCTGAAGTTCTACACTAAAATAGTTATCTCCATCTACATCAAGTTTATAAGGTTTATCCCTTAAACCATCTATAACTTCCTGTGGTGCATTATCTCCTTTAAGACCTGCAGATTTAGAGTAGAATGATATTCCTTCTCCTGTAGTACAGTTTGTTCTAATAATCATCCAGAACTCTTCATCTTTGTTAAACATATCTATTGCATCATTAACAAGAGCAATATTCTTCTCATCAGCTTCTATAAATCTAAAGTCTACTGTAACATCTCCGCCACATACCATTCCAAGATCTTGTACCTGATTTGGTTTTAAATAAAAGTGTTCAATAAATGACTCTCTGTCTTCTAAAAGTTGTTTAGCACGACACTCTGCTCTAAATTCAATAGCTCCACCGCCGATTGTTCCTGTAATACGTCCATCTTTATTGACTATCATTGCAGCGCCTGCTCCACGTGGTGTAGAACCTGACTGTTCAACTATTGTTGCAAGAACAATATCTTCGCCGTCCCTTAGATGTTCTCCAAGTATTTTAAACATTTTTTTCATAACTAAAACTAACCTTCTTTACCTATTTACTGTTAGTTCTAATTATAAACTATTTTTAATAAATTTGCTATTATAATAAAATTTTTCTAAGTTCCTCTGGTGTCTTTTCTGATAAAAGTGCAGGGGCAATATCAAATACTGTTTTAGCTCCTGACTCTCCATTTTTAGAAAGTCTGTATGCTGCTCTTGCATATGATACAAGTACGCTTGAAGTAAACTCTGGGTTTGAATCAAGATTAAGTGAATATTCGATTACACTCTTATTTCCATCTCTTCCTGTCTCACCGCTTCTTATTACAAATCCACCATGAGGCATCTTAGAATGATCGCGTTTTAATTCTTCTTCCGTAATAAATGTTACTGTTGTGTTATAGTCCGCAAAATAGTTTGGCATTTCTTTAATAGTCTTTTCGATTTTCTCAAGATCAGCTCCTTCTTCTGGAACAACAAAACACTGTCTTGTATGTTTGTCTCTTGTTGTAAGTTCTACTGCTTCGCCGCTTCTTGCCGCCTCTACAGCACTTTCAACTGGGACTGTGTACTGAATAGCATTTTTGACACCTTCAACACGTCTTATGGCGTCTGAATGTCCCTGGCTTACACCTTTACCCCAGAATGTATAAGTGTTACCATCTCCTATAATAGATTCTGCATAAAGTCTGTTAAGTGAGAAAAGACCTGGATCCCAGCCAACTGAAATAATTCCTATATTATTTCCTTCTTTAGCTGCATTATCCATTGCCGCAAAAAACTCTGGAATTCTTGCATGTGTATCAAAGCTGTCTATTGTATTAAAGTTCTTAAGAACTTCTGGTCCTGTTACTGGAAGATCTGTTGCTGAGCCTCCACAAAGAATCATAACATCTATTTCATCTTTCATTGACATCATATCGTCTGTAGAAAGGACAGGTACATTTTCACTTAAAATTTTAACTGTCTTTGGATCTCTTCTTGTAAATACAGCTTTAAGCTCCATATCACCTGTTCGCTCTATTGCAAGTTCAACCCCTCTTCCTATGTTGCCATATCCTGATATACCTATTCTGATTTTACTCATAAGTCATCTTTCCTTTCTTTTAGTTAATGATTTTCTTTTCTTTCCATTTACCACCTTTAATTCGTGCAAATGAAATAACTGCACCTATACACCAGCCAATTGGAATTGACCACCATATAGCAGCCTCACCTATAAAGCGAGACATTGTATAAGCAATGATAACTCTTGAGAAAAGATTTATCATAGAACTTATCAAAAATGAATTCATATCTCCGGCTCCTCTTAAAAGGCCGTTACTTACAAACATAAGACCCATTACAGTGTAAAACACTGATACAGTCTTCATATATTTAAGACCATATGACATGGCACTTCCTGCTGCTCCTGCATCTAAGAATAGTCCCATTAGCTGTGGTCCAAAAAGGAATATTATTCCTGTAAGTACTACTGAAAAAACAACTACCATAAGAAGACATGCTTTATATCCTTCTATTACTCTGTCATCTTTGTCAGCCCCAATATTCTGAGCTGTATAGCTTGACATAGCATTCGAAAAATTAAGGTTTGGCATCATTGATAGTGTATCTATCTTTGTTGCCGCAGTATAACCTGCAACAAAAACTTTACCATATGAATTTACAAGTCCCTGCATAGCCATCATACTAACTGATACTATAGACTGCTGTATTATGGAAGGAATTCCAACTTTTGCAATCTTTGCCGCTGCCGATTTCTTGTAAAGATCTGGCTTTACTTCTTTATATTCATCTTCATTATCCATACGCCTTAATCTTTTCATAAGTACAATAAATGATATAATAGCGCAGAATCCCTGAGCAATTAACGTAGCCCACGCAACTCCTCCAACACCCATCTTAAATACAATTACAAATAATAAATCAAGTGCTATATTTATAAATGCTGCTGCCACTAAAAATTTAAGTGGTGTATTACTGTCCCCAAGAGCATTATATATACCATTTAAGGAGTTATATAAAAACAGGAAAATCGCCCCGCCAAAGTATATTCTAAGATATGTTAATGAATCTGTCATTATATCAGGGTCTGTTCCAAGTAAATTTAAAAGTGGAGAAGAAAGTATCTCTCCAGCAGCCATTATAGCTACTCCTACTACAAGAAGTGTAATAAGTGCTGTATATATAGTAGTCTTCATTTCTAAAATCTGCCCGGCACCAAAAAGCTGTGATATAACTACCGTACATCCCATAGATAACCCCGATGCTATAGCAACTGCAAGAAACACTACCGGAAATGATGAACCTACTGCTGCAAGGGCATCCTCTCCTACAAATTTTCCAACAACCATTGAATCTACCATATTATATAGCTGTTGGAACAAATTTCCCATTACCATAGGCAATGCAAAAAAGAACAAAAGCTTTAAAGGCTTTCCTTCTGTCATATTTTTTACCATTATTCTCTCCGATCCGATTTTCCAAACTAACCTCTAAATATTTTCACTTACCCTTTATTATAAAAAATATATTATATTAATGTCAATATAGCTGTTAAAAAATGCCTGGCAGTTTAAAACCACCAGGCATAACCATACATCTTATTATTGATAATTATCGGCGAAACACATTCTTGGAAGATCCATAAGTGTAGCAGCTCCTGCAAGTGTTGTTCCAAAGAATAAAGTTTTATTTACCCATGGAAGAAAGTTAACGATTGTGCCGTTACATACTGTACTTCCTGTACAAAGTACAAGATCAGCCCAGTCCATAATACCTTTCCATATTTCTTCTTTGCTTCCATCTTCCACAATAACGCCATATTTATTTGTTCCAATATTGTCTTCGCAAAGATCTACTACTCTTACCTCAAATTCCTTTGAAAGGTTATCAAGCATTGATGGCTGATATCCTATAAGACCAATCTTTGGATTCCCATAAAGTTCTCTTACAAATTTAACCGCGTCTAATGCACACATCTCTGGCCCATTATTTCTACAGTGAACTGTACGTGTTGACTTTCCAAGGTATCCCATTACAGCATTAAGAGATGCAATAAAAAGTCCTCTGTTGTATGGATCATCAAGATCCATTTCGCAGATTTCTCCAAGAGTTCCTTCAAATGTTGCTGGCGCATCTGTAAATGCCTGTCCAAATACTCCATGGCATGATGCCTGAATCATAATATCTTTTCCTGTTATAATAGGAAAGTCTTTTCTCTTTGTAACTCCTATAGCTTCTTCTGGAGAAAGAGCTTTTGTTGAAATCTTTACTTCGTCTGTATAAAGTCCTTCTTCTTTAAGAAGTTCCATAAAGCGTTTCTTAAGTTCTTCGTAAAACTCCTCTGGTGTGTAATTTAAACTAATATCCATCATCTATTTCCTCCCTAAAAACATCTCTACTTTATCACAATATGTATTTTTCATCAACGACCTGCCATCTGTTACTTCAAGCATTTCGCCGCCAAGAAGTATTCCTACTCTGTCTGCAAGTTCTTCTGCTTCCAAAAAATCATGTGTAACAAAAATAATAGTACAATGAAGTCTTTCATGTATGTTTTTAACTTCTCTATATAAAATACTTCTTGTTGCTGGATCAAGTGCTGAAAATGGTTCATCAAGAAGTAACACATCCGGCTCAAGTGCGATTGCTCTTGCTATTGCGGTTCTCTGGCTTTCTCCGCCGCTTATTGTTCCTGGATACTGGTCAGCTATATGGGAAATTGAAAACATTTCCATAAGTTCCTTAGAACGTCTATGTCTTTCTTCCTTTGGAACCTTCTTCATCTTAAGTCCGTATTCAATATTGTCTCTTACTTTCATATGAGGGAATAATGCATGACTTTGATAAACAAATCCAAGGCCTCTATTTTCTGGTGGTATAGATACAACATCTTTCCCATCATAAGTTATAACGCCAGTGTCTCCTGCAAACATTCCTCCTATAGCTTCAAGAAGAACTGTCTTTCCAGAACCTGTGTATCCAAGTATTGCAAAAATCTCTCCATCTTCAATTGTTAAATCAAATGGTTTTAATTTAAATGTACCTCTTTTAGCAGAGAAATTTTTTATTTCTATTTTACTCATACTAATCTACCTGCCTTCTTTCATTTATCTTACTCTTTCCAACTAAGGATGATAAGAATAATGCCGTACCTGAAATAATCATAACAAGCACTGCTGTAGACATAGCAGCTTCATTATTTCCTGTTGAAATATTAAGATAAATACTTCCAGGAAGAGTCTCTGTCTTCATTCTTGTAATACCAACAAGCATAAGTGTGGCACCAAATTCTCCCATAGCTCTTGACCATGTAAGAATAAATGCACTTACAAGATTTGTTTTACACATAGGTATGAGTATTGTTAAAAAGCTTTTAAATGGTGTTGCACCAAGTGTTTCAGCTATAAATTCAAGTCTTCTGTCCGTGTTTTCAAAGGCTGTTTTAACAAGTCTTACTGCATATGGCAGATTAACGAACAAATGAGCCATTATTATTCCAAGTGGAGAAAAAATGACTCTTATACCGTGTAACTTAAGCCACTTACCAAATGGTGATGCAAACATAATAAGAAGCGAAAGTCCTAATAATATAAATGGTAATGATAGTGTAAGCTCTATTAAAAGCCCTGACGCTCTTTTTAGCGGCATTTGAGTACGTGTCAGTGCATAGGCTGTTGGAAGTGCTAAAAGCATAACAATAATACTTGATATTGTTGCTGTTGTAACACTCATTTTTAACGAAAAGAGTACTTCCTTTGTCATAAGATTTTCGAAAAATCCAGGTATTCCACCTGCCAATATGGCAAAAATAGCACTGCCGATAAAAAACATTACCAGCAGTGCAATTATTATGGTCACAATAGAAAATACATCTATTCTTTTTTGAGTTTTCTTATTATTACTCAACGATTTCGTATCCGAAGTTCATCCAGATTTCTTTTGCCGCATCTGTATCAAGGAACTCATTAAATGCATTAATTGCTTCCTCATCAGCACTTACACTAAGTAATGCTGCTGGGATTGTCTTAACAAATGCATCAAGATCTGTTGTATCTACGATTTCAACACCATCTACTTTACAGTTTTCTTTCCAGATAATAGCTGCGTCTGCTTCACCTTCAGCAATAACTGTTGCCATCTGTGGAGCTGTTGGTGTTTTACCAATGATATTAACTTTGTCAAAAAGACCTGCTTCTGATAAAGCTTTCTTTGAAATCTTACCGATTGGTGTAGACTCAACATCACCCATTACAAATTCAACACCATCTTCTGCAAGTGATGCAAGACCTGTAATATTCTTAGGGTTTCCTGCTGCTACTGCAAGTACTGGAATATGTTTTACAAGCTGTTTCTGCTCTACTACGTAATCTTCAACTGGTTTAAGCTCTTCTGCTGAACCTGCAATAAACATATCTCCTTCTTCAGATGTTGAAATCTGAGACTGAATCTGTGCAGCATTAGCATACTGAACATTCATCTCACAACCTGTAGCTGTGCCAAATGCTTCTGCAATTTTCTCAAATGGTTTCTGCATTCCTGCTCCGCAGTAGATCATAAGTGTATGCCCTTCAAGGTTAACAACATCCTCTTTCGCAACATCTTCATCAACTACTTCTTCCTGTACAGGCTCTTCTTTTGGTTCTTCTTTAGCTCCACATCCTGTAAACATTGTTCCAACTAAAGTAGCTGCCATAAGTAATGCTAATAATTTCTTTTTCATTATAACTAATTCCTCCTATCATTTACCTACATAAATTATATTAGTACCGGTGTATACAAAAGTCAATAGACAAGTTGTTTTTTGTTATAACTTGCTTTATTTTGTGTTTGTATTTTGTCTTAAATTGACACTACTTTTTTAGAATAGTATAATTGTTTTGTATTATGTTTAAAGAGGTGAATTATGTATAATTTCAAAACTATATTTAAACAGCACACAGGAAAATTTATACTAACATTTATTTTGATTCTGTTTGTAATATTTGTTTCTACAAATAGCTGGATGTACGACCGCCCTATTGCAAAGGTTGTTAAGACCTCTATAGAAAAGGAAGAAACTCTTACAAACTATGCTAATGGAACTTATCCTGTTACTGAAAAACAGTTTGAACAAAAAGTTACTTTAAAGCTTTTAAATACTGATCATAAAGGTAAAAAGATTAATATTAGAAATACATATACAATGTCCCAGATGAATAACAGTAAATTATCAAAAGGTGATAAAGTATTTGTTAGTTTAAATGACAAAGGCAAAAAGCTTTCAGGTTCGATTGATGGTATTAAACGCGATGCCCATGTATTTACTCTAATCGCATTATTTATATATTTAATGCTTTTAATAACTAAAAAAAGAGGTTTTCTTATTTCAGCAACGCTTTTTGTAAACATCGCCATCTTCGTATTTGCTCTTGGTCTTTATTCTAAAGGCCTTGATATAATGCTTATTGCATCGGTACTTGTATTTATATTCCCAGTGATAACACTTATCTTTTCAAATGGAATAAATAAGAATACTTTTGCCGCTATTATTTCTTCATTTATATCCCTTGGGGTTGCTTATATTTTATTTAAAGCCTCCATAATATATGGTGGAGAAATCGACTACTCAGCACTTGATTATATAGTTGGTAATCACGAACTCGACAGAATATTCTTTGCAGGTATATCACTTGCAGGACTTGGAGTTGTAATGGATGTTTCTGTTACAATATGTTCTTCACTTCATGAGCTCACTGTTAAAAGTCCAGATGTTACTTTGAAACAGCTATCTGATGCCGGAAGACAGATTGGTTATGATATTATGGGAACTATGATAAATGTTCTTCTTTTTACATATATATGTGGTCTTATGCCTATTATTATTTTAAAAATGAAAAATAATATTTCCCTTTTATCTATTATTAAACTGCAGATGCCATTTGAAATCACAAGTTTTCTTATGGGTTCAATCGAAATTCTTATAACAATTCCTGCAGCAATACTTGTTTCAGCATTATTATTTAGAAGAAGGAGGGCTTACAAATGATTAAATTTTTACTTATAGCTTTCCTTATTCTTCTATTAGTAATTGGAGGCGACAGAGGTGTTGTTTCGCTTATATCAATAGCTGGTAACCTTCTTACATTCTTTGCAATGATCTGGTTTATGGCAGCAGGGATTAATCCTTTTATTGTTACCTTTATAGGATGTATACTTGTAAATTCAATAACACTTCTATATCAAAATGGTAAGAATATTAAAACAAAGGCTGCTTTTATATCCGTTGCTGTTATAATGGCTTTACTTTTGTTTATAGTAGTTTTCTTTAGCAGCAACATGCATATTGAAGGGCTTAACGAAATCGAATTAGTAAGTGAAATGTCACTTTACTATTCACTTATAACAGGTGTAAACATGCACAGCATAAGCATATGCATGATTCTTATAGGACTACTTGGAGCTGTTATGGATACAGCAGTATCTGTTTCATCAGGACTTTACGAAGTCGCATCATCTAAAACTTGTACTTCTAAAGAACTTTTTAATTCAGGTATGGTAATAGGAAAGAACATTCTATCTACAACAGTTAACACACTTTATTTTGCATATATAGGTGAAGCTTTAATGCTTCTTATTTATCTTAAAGAGTACAACTACAATATTATTTCAATACTTAATTCTAAAGCTTTCTTAAGTGATTTTACATGTATTATATTTAGTATGATAGGATGTCTTCTTATTATACCAGTTACATCTTATATTTCTTCAAAAGCCTTTTTGAAAAACGAAGAGTCTAAGGAATAAACTCCTTAGACTCTTCTTCGTACTCTCTCCTACAAAACAGGTTATTTTTCTTTCTTAACAAATAATCCAACTATAAGACTTATAATAATCGTTCCTGCCGCTATAACTACCCATCCCATTCCAAGATTATATAATGGAAGGAAGTCTAATATTTTATTTACTGCAGGTATTTCAAGTGCATATAATACTGATTCAACTCCAACAAGTCCTATTGTAAGTGGATAAATTATCTTGTTTCCTTTAATCCACTTATGAGAAAGGCCCATAAGTATAAGCATTATAGCCATTGGATAAATAGCATTTAAAATTGGCACTGAAATTCCAAGTATTTTATTAAGACCCTGGTTGCATATAATAAATGAAAAGATTGTTATTATATATACCCATGCCTTATATGATATGTTCTTTGTAAGTGATGCAAAGTACTGTGAACATGATGTAATAAGTCCAACACATGTTGTAATACATGCAAGTGCAAATATTGAAGCAAGCAATATTGCTCCTGGTGCTCCAAATAACTGATTAACAATACATCTAAGTGTATAAGCACCATTTCCTCCAATATCATATACAGCTGATGTCTTCATACCCATATATCCAAACATTACATATATAATTGTAAGAAGTATTCCTGCAATAAGTCCTGATACAGCTGTATACTTAATAATTTTATTCTCTTCCTTAACATCCATCTCTTTAAATGTTATGGCAATTACAAGTCCAAAGTTAAGTGCTGCAATAGCATCCATTGTCTGATATCCATCAATAAAACCTGCCGCTATTGGCACTGACACATAATTCTCTGTAGGCGCTGCAACACCTGTTTCTCCTGCAATAATAAATCCCACAAATAATATGATCATAAGTATAAGAAGTAATGGTGTAAGTATCTTTCCCATTCTTTCAACCAACTTATTAGGTGTAAGTGAAAGCCATATTGAAAGGACAAAGAATACTGCTGAATATATAAGCATGTACATTGTAAATGATGAACCTTCTGGTAAATATGGTGCTATAGAAAGTTCAAATGGTACTGATGCTGCTCTTGGAATTGCAAGACCAGGCCCTATTGATAAATAAATAAGAATTGTAAATATAAGTGCAAACTTCTTATTAACCTGATTTGCAAGATTCTCAAGTCCGTTAAACCGTGCAATTACTAATATACCAAGTACTGGTAAGACGACGGCTGTAACCACAAATCCAATCATTGCGACGGGTGCATTCTCCCCTGCACACTGCCCTAAAAATGGTGGGAAAATAAGATTACCAGCTCCAAAAAACATAGAAAATAACATAAAACTTACAAATAATATTTTATTTTTTTCTATTTTCATACACATCATCTCCTTTTTA
>SAMEA104404100__coassemble_1356_pt1 | contig 22440 bp, 18 predicted proteins | sample SAMEA104404100__metabat2_high_PE_088 | metagenome-assembled genome bin SAMEA104404100 (sample SAMEA104404100) | Balaenoptera acutorostrata
TGATTCCTCCACTGCATTAGCTTTTGTAGATGTTTTCTTTGTATTTGAACTATTATTTGTTTTCTTCGCTGTATTTTTAGCTGTATTTTTATTTGTATTTTTATTTGTATTTTTATTTGTTCTGCTATTTTTTGTATTTGTATTTTTGTTTGTTTTAGCAGCCACAATAATACCCCCTTAACTGCAAAAATTATTTATTATATGTTATAAGAATTTAAAATTAAATCTTATTTTTATCCCCTTTTATTTTAACATACTATTTTTAAGTATATCATTTGTAGCATACAATGTCATTAGTTTTTCCTCTAAAACAAACAATTTCCACATTAAAAAAGGTATGGATATAAATTGTATACATCCATACCATCGTTATTATGCTAATGCCTGTTCAACATCTGCAATTATATCATCTGCATTTTCAATACCAACGCTAAATCTTATAAGATCTGGCTGTACTCCTGCTTCAATAAGCTCCTTATCATTCATCTGACGATGTGTATGACTTGCCGGATGAAGCACACAGCTTCTTGCATCTGCTACATGAGTAACAATTGCTACCATCTTAAGCTTATCCATCATTTCAACAGCTGCTTCTCTTCCACCTTTAAGTCCAAATGTAAGAACTCCACATGTTCCATTTGGCATATATTTCTGTGCCATGTCATAGTACTTGTCTCCTGGCATTGATGGATATGAAACCCACGCAACTTTTTCATGATTACTTAAATACTTAGCAACCTTTAATGCGTTTTCACAATGTCTTGGCATACGAAGGTGTAATGTCTCAAGACCTAAGTTAAGTAAGAATGCATTCTGTGGAGACTGAATTGATCCTAAATCTCTCATAAGCTGTGCTGTTGCTTTCTGAATATAAGCAAGCTTTCCAAATCTTTCTGTATATACTACACCATGATATGTTTCATCTGGTTTAGTAAGGCCTGGGAATTTATCTTTATGAGCTTCCCAGTCAAAGTTTCCACTGTCAACAATTGCTCCGCCAACTGTAGTTGCATGTCCATCCATATATTTTGTTGTTGAATGTGTTACAATATCACATCCCCACTCAAATGGTCTGCAGTTAATTGGAGTTGCAAATGTATTATCAACAATAAATGGTACCCCATGAGAATGTGCAGCTTTTGCAAATTTCTCAAAATCGAGAACAACAAGTGCAGGGTTTGCAATTGTCTCACCAAATACAGCTTTTGTATTATCTTTAAATGCTGCATTAAGTTCTTCTTCAGAGCAGTTTGGATCAACGAAAGTAGCTTCTACTCCCATTTTTCTAATTGTATGTGCAAATAAATTGTATGTTCCACCATATACAGCTGAAGCACATACGATATGATCTCCTGCTTCACATATATTCATAACTGCATAAAAGTTTGCAGCCTGTCCAGAGGATGTAAGCATGGCAGCAACACCGCCTTCAAGTTCACAAATCTTAGCTGCTACTGCATCATTAGTTGGGTTCTGAAGTCTTGTGTAGAAGTATCCAGAGTCTTCAAGGTCGAAAAGTCTTCCCATCTTTTCACTTGATGAATATTTAAAAGTTGTACTCTGATATATTGGAAGCACTCTTGGCTCACCATTTTGTGGGTCATATCCTGCCTGTACACAAGCTGTTTCAATTTTACGTTTAGTCATTTCATTTATCCTCCTTGTTTCATAATCACCGCTTTATTGTATCACAGCAATACAATATCTTCAACTTTTTTGTATTATGTTTTTAGAAGTGTTCTAACTAATGATGAATATACAATAACTCCGCATTTAATAACACCTTCGTCTACATCAAAACCTATTGTATGCTGCGGTGAAGCCATCTTTGTCATAAGTCTTAAATAAACTGCCTTACCACCGTTTTCCTGGACATGATTCATCATAAAGCCAACATCTTCACTGTCGCTGTTTTTAAACTGATGCTCGTCTGCAACTTTATATCGTTTAATTTTATTAGTACACATATCTGCAATAAAATCAGAAAGATCTTCGTCACTTTTTTGAGAAGGTGCTTTACCTAAAAGTTCCATACTGCATGTACATCCCTGCATAACCGCTGCCCCATTACATATCTCTTCAACTCTTTTACTCATAAAGTCATTAATTTTATCTGTAGCACCACGTACCTCAAGTGTTATAAATGCCTCATCTGGAACTATATTGCATCCACTTCCACCATGGATTGACCCAACATTTATTCTTGATATACCATCACTGTGTCTTTGAATTCCAACAAGTGCTGTAACTGCATTTGCTGCACAAAGAACCGCGCTGTTTCCTTCTTCTGGTGCACGTCCTGCATGAGCCGAAAGTCCCTTAAAAGTCACTTTATATTTACATGTTGCAAGTGCACCATAGCTTCCCGGAATAATATCAAAATCATCTCCATCATTTTTATAAGAAACATGGCCAGACGCAAAATAATCTACATTATCAAGATGTCCTCCATCTACGATTCCATATGCTCCTCTTGTACCTTCTTCAGCTGGCTGAAAAATAAGTTTAACAGTACCATGAAGTTTGTCTTTCATATCAGAAAGAATCTTTGCCACTCCAAGACCTGTAACTGTATGGCAGTCATGTCCGCATGAATGCATCATATTTGGAAAAATAGAATCAAATCCCATATCATGTGGCTTATGACCTTTTGCATGAAGTTCCTCCATAGGAAGTGCATCTATATCAAATCTTAAAGCAATAACAGGCCCTACGCCACAATTAAGAATACCTATTACACCTGTGTAACCATCTTTCATATCTTCCGTTATATATGAGCAATAATTTTCAAGATTATTCTCTTCAAGCATATGCATATGTTCTTTTAACATATTCCTTGTAGGAAGTCCCATTCTGTGCTCATCATTATATAATTCCCTGCCAGAAATAATTTCATATCCCATATGCTCCAAATTTTCAGAAATAAGAGCCGATGTTCTCATTTCAAGCCATGCCGTCTCTGGATGCATATGTATATCACGCCTAAGATTAATAAGTACATTTTCTATTTTATCTGCACTTTTACATATTTCTTCGTACACCGTTTCTTCAATAAATTCCCCTGTCATAAATCTCTCCTTAAATGACAAAACCGCCTTGCATAAAACAAAGCGGTCATTATCTACATATTATTATTCATCCCAGTTGTGGTAGTAGTCCTGGACGTCATCATCTTCATCAAGAAGATCAAATGTTTTCTGGATATTTTTAATGTCTGCTTCATCTGTAAGCTCAACATATGTCTGTGGAATCATTGTAACCTCAGCACTTGCCATAGGTATTCCTTCCTCTTCAAGTTTAAGACGAACTGCACTAAAGTCTTCTGGTGTTGTAAGGATTTCGTAGCTGTCTTCATCATCGATAAAGTCTTCTGCTCCACAGTCAAGTGCAATCATCATAAGCTCATCTGAATCCATATCACACTCTTCTTTATCAACTATAATCTGTCCTTTTTCATCGAACATAAAAGATACACATCCAGGTGTTCCAACGTTTCCTGAACCTTTTGTGAAAGCATTCTTTACATTAGAAGCTGTACGGTTTTTGTTATCTGTAAGTGCTCTTACGATAATAGCTGTTCCATTAGGGCCATATCCCTCATATGTAATATGTTCGTAGTTGTCTCCCTGACCTTCTCCAGCAGCTTTTTTAATATTTCTGTCGATTGTATCATTAGGCATGTTATTTGATTTAGCTTTAGCGATAACATCACGAAGTCTTGAGTTACTATTTGGGTCTGGACCGCCACCTTCTTTAACGGCTACAGTAATTTCTCTACCAAGTTTTGTAAATATTTTTCCTTTTGCAGCATCATTTTTCTCTTTTTTATGTTTGATATTGGCAAACTTTGAATGTCCTGACATACTAAAAAATCTCCTCTGTTATATATATTATTTAACGTTTTTTCTTTTAAAACGCTGTGCTCGACATTTAATTTTAACACTTTTGGTTTAACATTTCAATATTAAAGTCTAATTATAAATTATGAAAGATATTCAACCTGTTCTACTACCTCACCATTTTGAATATATACACGTGGAATTCTCCTTCCAAGGCAGCATACAAACTCATAATTGAACCTACCGCATATATCACTTAACTCTTCTACTGATATATGTTCACTTCCATCTCGCCCTACAAGAATTACTTCATCCATAAATTTAACATCTGGAATATCAGTTACATCAACCATAAACTGATCCATACACACTCTTCCAAGTATACGTGCACGTTTTCCGTGAATAAGAACTTCTGCTTTATTTGAAAGCCCTCTTGGATATCCATCTCCATAACCTACAGGAATTGTAGCAACTCTCATTGGCTTTGTAACTTTAAAAGTTCCACCATAACTTACTGTCATTCCAGGTTCCATATCTTTTACAAATGTAACATGGCTTCTAAGTTCAAGAGCAGGCCAAAGATGTATAGAATCTTTATCTACCTCATCAGAAGGATACATACCATATGTAGAAATCCCTGCTCTTACAAGGTTATGTTTCATATCGATATGATCAATAATTCCTGCACTATTATCACAGTGATAATATGGAATCTTAATCCCTTCTCTTTCCATTGCATCTTTCATCCATGTAAACCTGTCATGTTGTGTATATGTAAAAGATTTGTCAGCCTCATCTGCTTTTGCAAAATGAGTAAACATTCCTTCTATCTCAATTCCTGGAAGTTTAGATATCTCAACTATCTCTTTGACACTTTCTTTTGTTGGAAAGAATCCAAGTCTTCCCATACCAGTATCTATTTTTATATGAACATATGCTTTTTTACCAAGTTCTACTGCTTTATCTGAAATCATGCGTGCAATATAAGGATCATATACTGTTGCACGAATATTATTTTCTATCATTTCTTTATACTGTTCTGGAAAAACACATCCAAGAACAAGTATAGGTTTTTTAATATCAGCTTTTCGAAGTAGTTCTGCTTCCTCAATACTTGCTGTTGCATATCCATAAATATAATCAAGTTCTTCAAACATTCTTGCAATTGGTGTTGCTCCATGACCATATCCATCCATTTTAATTACTGCAAGTATTTTTGCATCATCGCCGACTTTCTTATGCATCTCACTCATATTAAAAGAAACAGCATCAAGATCTATTTTTGCAAAAACTCTGCTGTATTTTTTCATAGTAAATTTTACTCCTTATCTCTTAATATACATTCTACATTTTCCGCAAGTTCTCTTCCTATAACACTATATTCCCCATGAAGATTTCTTGCTACATCCCCGCTGCATCCATGGATATAAACCCCAAGACATGCCGCTGTAAACACATCTAATCCCTGTGCCAAAAGAGCTGTTATAATTCCGGCTAAAACATCACCCGAACCACCTTTTGCCATAGAATTGTTGCCTGATGTATTTACAAAATAATGTTTCTTTTCTTTTGAAACAACTGTACGCGCATCTTTAAGAGCACATACAACTTGGTTATTTGTTGTAAAACTATCTATTATATTAAATCTGTCTTCTTTTATATCTTTAACACTAATGCCTGTAAGTCTTGACATCTCCATCATATGTGGTGTTAATATAACCGGATATTTACTGTTATTTACAATATCCATCTTATTATTTAACATATTTATTCCATCTGCGTCAATGACAAGTGGGTTATTATTGTTATTTAATACACATTTAAGTATCTTATCTGAGGTTTCTTCTGTTCCAAGGCCACATCCTATACATGTGACATCTGACCAGTTTAAAAGTTCTATTATCTTTTCTTCATCAAATGATGTATATGTAGATATAATTGCTTCTGGAAGTAAAGTCTGAAGCACTACTCTATTTTCCTTAGCAGTATATATATGAACAAGGCCTGCTCCGCATTTGTATGCACTGTATGCACTTAAAAATGCTGCCCCTGCCATTCCTTCTGACCCCGTTATCATAAGAACTTTTCCATAAGATCCTTTATGTGTGTCAGGTTTTCTATAAGGAATAAGTTTTTTAATATCATCTACATCATATGTAAAGCATACATCATTCATGTCATCATAAATTGATGTATCTATTCCTATATGACATACAACAGTTTTGCCCGTATAAATATGTCCCGGAAACATAACCATTCCAATCTTCTCGCACTGAAATGTAGGAGTTAAATCTGCTTTAAATACAACTCCTAATATTTCCCCAGTTTCTGAACACACTCCTGATGGAATATCTACTGCAACCTTTGCGCCTTTCATACTGTTCATCTTATTTATAACATCGACATAATTTCCTTTTATCTCTCTATTAAGACCAACACCAAAAACCGCATCAATTACTGTTGTATAATTATCTTTATCTGTATCTGTTACAACAGGAACTCCTATTTTAAGACATATATCTCTTTGTACCTTACATCCTTCAGACATTGATGATTCTTTTCCAACAAAAACTGCAGTAACCTTATGACCTTTTTCCTTTAAAAGTCTTGCAACTGCAAAACCATCTCCTCCATTATTGCCTGAGCCACAGAAAATAACTGCATTAGAAAGATCTATATTTTCTTTTTCCATTACTTCTACTGTTTTTAAGGCAGCTCTTTCCATAAGCACTAATGAAGGTATACCTATATTATTTATAGTATTAAAATCTGCCATCTGCATTTGCTTTCCCGTAGGAAGATATCTCATTTTAACCTCACCTCAGTATATTAACAACGTGCAGGATAAGCTCTTGTCTTTCCCTGCACGTCAAATATTTCTATTTACTTATTACTCTCTTCATTTGAATTCATTTTGTAAAAGAGTTTCATAAGACTGTCTGATAAATGTACACTTTCGACTGTAACGTCTTCAGGAAGATTTAATTCTTTATGAGTAAAATTCCATATTCCTTTTACCCCACATTTAGTTACTCTCTTGGCAACCTCAAGTGCTTCAGTCTTAGGAATAGTAAGTGCTACAATCTCTATATCATTTTCTTTAAGAAAATCTTCAAGCTCATCCATAAGACGTACTTTAATTCCACCTCTTACTTCAAGACCTTCAAGTGCCGGATCAATATCAAACATACCTTTTAATCTAAATCCGCTTCTGTCAAATGCATGATAATTTGCTATAGCCTGTCCAATATTACCAGCTCCTATAATTACAACATTATGTTCTTTGTCAAGTCCAAGAAGCTTAGCAATCTCATCAGACAAAGTCTTTACATTATAACCATACCCCTGTTGTCCGAATCCCCCGAAATTATTAAGATCCTGACGTATCTGAGATGCTGTAACATTCATTCTCTTACTTAATTCATTAGAAGAAATTCGCTCTTTACCTTCCTCTAATAACTCGCCTAAATATCTGTAATATCTAGGAAGTCTGCTTATAACTGCTCGTGAAATCTTTTTTTGTCCCAAATTGGTAACCCCCGATTCAAAATTAATAGTTTTTTCAATATATATCTCTAATAATCCTATCATTTTCTAAAATATATCAGCTTTTATTATATCTATTTGTTCAAAAATTGTCAAATTCATACACTGATAAATTTGCCCTGATTTTACATCAAATTTATATGATATTAATATAATAGTTGTATTTAAACTCTTTTTGGATATAATATAAGAAGTACGACAAAATTTTTAGGAGGTTTTTCTTTATGATTCTTGCATGTCATAATATATCAAAGGCATTTGGTGAACGTGTTATTGTAAATGACGGTTCATTTCATATAGAAGACAGAGAAAAAGCTGCACTTGTAGGTATTAATGGTGCAGGTAAATCCACTATTTTAAAAATGATTATGAAAGAAGAACCTTTAGATAATGGAGATGTTATTCTTACTAAAGGTAAAACTATAGGGTATCTTGCTCAGACTCAAAGTTTAAAAAGTGGAAACTCAATTTATGAAGAAGTTAAAACAGCGAAAGCTGATATTATAGAACTCGAAAAACAGATTAGATCAATCGAAAAAGAACTTAAAACATTAACAGGGGATGCTTTAAATGAAAGGCTCGAGACATACAACAGATATATGTCAAAGTTTGAAGCTGAAAATGGATATGCTTACGAAAGTGAAATTACAGGTGTACTTAAAGGTCTTGGATTTAACGAAGAAGATTTTGACAAATCAACAGACACATTATCAGGAGGAGAAAAAACACGAGTTTCTCTTGGTAAACTCCTTCTTACAAAACCTGATATTCTCCTTCTTGACGAGCCTACCAACCACCTTGACTTAAATTCAATCACATGGCTTGAGACTTACCTTATTAATTATCCAGGAGCCGTTCTAATCGTTTCCCATGACCGTTTCTTCCTTAATAAAGTAGTAACAAAGGTTGTTGAAATCGACAATGGCCACCTTAGAATGTATTCAGGTAACTATAAGGATTACGCTGACAAAAAACAACTTATACGTGATGCAATGTTAAAGGAATATTTAAACCAGCAGCGCGAAATCAAGCACCAGGAAGCAGTTATTGAAAAGCTTAAACAGTTTAACAGAGAAAAATCAATTAAACGTGCAGAAAGCCGTGAAAAAGCTTTAAATAAAATTGACCGTATAGAAAAACCTGTTGAAACAACTAAGGAAATGCATTTTTCACTTGAACCTGCAGTTTTAAGTGGAAATGATGTATTATCTGTAGAACATTTATCAAAAGGTTTTGATGGTCAGACCCTTTTTGATGATATAAGCTTTGAAATCAAACGCGGCGAGCACGTAGCTATTATCGGTGATAATGGTACAGGTAAGACTACAATACTTAAGATTTTAAATCAGATTAAGACTCCTGATAAAGGTTCTTTTACACTTGGTTCTAAAGTACAGATTGGTTACTATGATCAGGAACATCACGTTCTTCATAATGACAAAACTATTTTTGATGAAATATCTGATGAACATCCAGACCTTAACAATACTCAGATAAGGAATACTCTTGCTGCTTTCCAGTTTACAGGAGATGATGTTTACAAACAGATCTGCGACTTAAGTGGTGGAGAAAAAGGCCGTGTATCTTTAGCAAAACTTATGTTATCTGAAGCAAACTTTTTAATCCTTGATGAGCCTACTAACCACCTTGATATTACTTCAAAGGAAATCCTTGAAAAAGCTATTAATGATTATACTGGAACCGTTCTTTATGTATCTCATGACAGATACTTTATTAATCAGACAGCATCAAGAATTCTTGAGCTTACTAATAAATCATTTGTCAACTATATTGGTAACTACGATTACTACTTAGAGAAAAAGGATGAGCTTACTGCTATTTATGCAGCGGACAACTCATCTTCCGCCGAAAATACAAAAGAGACAACTACATCTGAATCTAAACTTAGCTGGCAGGAACAAAAAGAACAGCAAGCTCTTCTTAGAAAGAAAAAGAATGAGCTTAAAAAGGTAGAGGAAAGAATAAGCGTACTTGAAGATAGAAATACTGAAATAGATGATCTTATGACACATGAAGATGTGTACTCAAACTCAGTAAAATGTCAGGAACTGGCAACAGAAAAAACTGAAAATGAAACAGAGCTTGAAGAGCTTTACGAAAAATGGGAAGAACTGGCTGATTAAGCCGGTTCCTCCCATTTTCCTTATTAACACATATATTTTCTAGCTTTTTTAATACTTAGATTCTTGTAGCGATAGCTTTAATAAAGTCTTCGCTGTTAAGTACTTTAACATTATCAAGTGTTGTAATTAAAGCTAAGTCTTTTGTCATCTCTCCTGCTTCTATTGTATCTATAGTAGCTTTCTCAAGTCTGTCTGCAAAGTCCATAAGTTCTTTATTTTTATCTAATTCTCCACGTTTTCTAAGAGCTCCTGTCCATGCAAAGATAGTTGCAACAGAGTTTGTTGATGTTTCCTCACCTTTAAGATGTTTGTAGTAGTGACGCTGTACTGTTCCGTGAGCTGCTTCGTATTCGAAGTATCCTTCTGGTGAAACAAGTACTGATGTCATCATAGCAAGTGAACCAAATGCTGAAGAAATCATATCACTCATAACATCTCCATCGTAGTTCTTACAAGCCCAGATATATCCACCTTCAGACTTCATAACACGTGCTACAGCATCATCAATAAGTGTGTAGAAGTATGTAATTCCTGCTTCTTCAAATTTCTCTTTATATTCTGCATCAAAGATTTCCTGGAAAATATCTTTAAATGTGTGATCATATTTTTTAGAAATAGTATCTTTTGTTGCAAACCAGAGGTCCTGCTTAATATCAAGGGCATAGTTAAAGCAGCTTCTTGCAAAACTGTCAATTGAACCTGTAAGGTTATGCATTCCCTGAACAACACCTGGTCCATCAAATGTATGTACAAGCTCTTTAGTTTCTGTTCCATCTTCACTTGTATAAACAAGTTCTACCTTTCCAGCTCCTGGAATTTTCATCTCGGCATTTTTATATACATCTCCGTATGCATGTCTTGCAATAGTGATAGGTTTCTTCCAGTTTTTAACACATGGTTCAATTCCTTTTACAACAATTGGAGCACGGAAAACTGTTCCATCTAAAATTGCACGAAGTGTTCCATTAGGACTCTTCCACATTTCTTTAAGATCATACTCTTCAACTCTTGCAGCATTTGGTGTGATTGTCGCACATTTTACAGCTACCTTATATTTCTTTGTAGCATTAGCAGCTTCTACTGTAACTTTATCATCTGTCTCATTTCTGTGCTCAAGTCCAAGATCATAATATTTAGTATTAAGTTCAACAAATGGATTAATAAGATGTTCTTTAATCATTCCCCATAAAATTCTTGTCATCTCATCCCCGTCCATCTCTACTATAGGATTTAACATTTTAATTTTTTCCATTTTAATTCTCCTCTCCGAATCCCTGTTTTTTAAGGTTTTCAATAACATGTCTTATATGCTCATTAGCAAGCTGTTCTGCTGTATCTGCATCTTTATCTTTAATAGCTCTAAGTATCTGCTTATGTTCTCTTATAGATTTTCTCGCTCTTTCTTCAGAAAGAATTGAAGACTTTCTTGCCTGCTGCACATACTTATGAAAATCCTGAAGTGTATGACATAAAATACGACTATTTGATGCCTCATAAAGTACTGAGTGAAATCTGCCATCAAGCTGAGCCATCTGTTCTGCACATCCACCTGATTCTTTCTTCATATGAAACTCCGAAATAAGCACTATCTCTTCAAGTTCATCAAGCTGATCCTGTGTTATATTTTCAGTTGCCCATCTAGCACATAATCCCTCTATCATAGATCTAATTACATAAATATCTTTAACATCTTTATCGGATATTCCTGTAACATAAGCTCCTTTATTTGGAACAATCTTAACTAAACCTTCAAGTTCAAGCTGTCTTAAAGCTTCTCTTACAGGTGTTCTACTTACGCCTAATTCTTTTCCAAGAGTTGCCTCTCTAAGCTCAACACCGTCTTCATATTTTCCTGCTAAAATCGCATCCCTTAGTTCCATAAAAACTTTTCCACTAAGAGAGTTATCCTGATTTACATTCAACTTAACTTACCCCTTTTATAAATTGATATTATTTACTTTACATACTTCATCTATTTTACTTATTAATTCTTCATCCGTAAGAACTGTTACACGACCTTCATCATATTCTTTATCAACCCATTTCTTAATCTCTGTAACAAGGAGACTGTCTTTTGTAACCTGTCTTCCTTCTTCAAGTTTAAAATACGCATTGATCCAATAAGCAATTCCAGCAACACCTGATGTATTAGAAACTGAAACAAGCGCTGGTCTGTTTAAGAACTTATCTGTATCAAAGATATTATAAATTTCCTCATTCTTAAGCATTCCATCTGCATGAATTCCTGCTCTTGTTACATTAAAGTTCTTTCCAACAAATGGTGTTCTGTCTGGAATATGATATCCAAGTTCTTTTTCATAGTAATCTGCAATCTCAGTAATAACTGTTGTATCCATTCCATCAAGTGTCCCTCTAAGCTGTGCATATTCAAATACCATAGCCTCAAGAGGTGTATTACCTGTACGCTCTCCAATTCCAAAAAGTGAACAGTTAACGCTTGACGCACCATAAAGCCATGCTGTAGTTGAGTTATTAACTGCTTTGTAGAAATCATTGTGTCCATGGAACTCAATAAGTTCACTTGGTACACCAGCATGAGTCATAAGACCATATATAATTCCAGGAATAGATCTTGGAATAACAGCTCCAGGATAGTTAACTCCATATCCCATTGTATCACATACACGTATCTTTACTGGAATCTTATACTCATCCATAAGTTTCATAAGCTCAAGACAAAATGGAATAACAAATCCATATATATCTGATCTTGTTATATCTTCAAGATGACACCTTGGGCTTACACCGATTTCAAGGCAGTCTCTTATTACTGATAGATAATGTTCCATAGCCTGTCTTCTTGTCATCTTAAGTTTATAAAAAATATGATAATCAGAACAGCTTACAAGTACTCCTGTCTCTTTAAGTCCAATTTCTTTAACTAACTGGAAATCTTTCTTACTAGCTCTAATCCAGCTTGTTACTTCAGGAAACTTATATCCTCTCTCTAAACATTTATAAACAGCATCTCTGTCCTTTTTACTATAAAGGAAGAATTCACTTTGTCTTATCTTTCCATTTGGTCCGCCAAGTTTATGAAGATAATCATATAATGTTACAATCTGCTCTGTTGTATATGGAGCACGTGACTGCTGTCCATCACGAAAAGTTGTATCTGTAATCCATATCTCATCTGGCATATGATGAGGAACAATACGATCATTAAATGCAATTTTAGGAATCTCATCATAGTGAAAAAGATTTCTAAATGTGTTTGGTGATTCCACATCAACAAGTGGATACATATATTCTTCAAGTTCAAGTAAGTTTGTATGTCTATTTAAATATACTTTTCTATTTTCTTCCATAGTATTCTGCTCCCTTTAAAACTAATACACTTATTATGCCTTTTGCATCCTTGTATAATTGTATACAAGTGTACACGTATTGTCAAGTACAATATTTTACTTCATAAGAAAAGGCAGCCAATAAATATGGCTACCAATTCTTGAAAATAGTGTTTATTTGATTATACGCACCTTTAATACACCGTCTACAGCCTCTAATGCTTTAACTGCATCAGCATCAATCACATCTTCTATATCGATGATTGTATATGCATATTCGCCGCGGCTCTTATTAGTCATGTTTGAAATATTAAGTCCGCCTGATGCTAACACTGCTGTAAACTGTCCAATCATATTAGGAATATTCTTATGGAGAATTGTTACACGATCTCCATCTTCCTTAACTCCCGCATTACAAGAAGGAAAATTAACTGAATTTGTAATATTACCATTTTCCATAAAGTCTCTAAGTTCTTTAACTGCCATAACTGCACAGTTATCTTCAGATTCAGCTGTAGATGCTCCAAGATGAGGAATTACAATTGCTCCATCTACTGTGGCTACCTCTGGTACTGGAAAGTCTGTTACATATCTTCTAACCTTACCATCATAAAGAGCATCTTTAATATCTGCACTATTTACAAGTACATCTCTTGCAAAGTTTAAAATAACTACTCCATCTTTCATCTTTGCAAGTGTATCTTTATTAATCATTCCTTTTGTACTGTCAAGCGCTGGTACATGAATAGTAATAAAATCACATTCCTTATATAATTCTTCTACGTCATTTGCATGATGAATCTCTCTTGCAAGCTTCCATGCTGCATCTACAGAAAGATATGGATCATATCCATAAACTTCCATTCCAAGACTAACTGCAGCATTAGCAACAAGTACGCCAATTGCTCCAAGTCCAATAACTCCAAGTTTCTTTCCAAATACTTCTGTACCTGCAAATGCTTTTTTCTTCTTCTCAGCCAACTTTGCAAGTGTTTCTTCATCTTTATTATCTTTAACCCAGTTAATACCATCAACTATGTCTCTTGATGCAAGCATAAGTCCTGCTATAACAAGCTCCTTAACTCCATTGGCATTAGCTCCTGGTGTGTTAAATACTACAATACCTTTGTCAGCACATTTATCTAATGGAATATTGTTAACTCCTGCTCCTGCTCTTGCAATAGCTTTAATATTACTCCCAAGTTCCATATCATGCATCTTTGCACTTCTAACAAGTACGATGTCAGCATCACTAATATCTTCCGTCTGTACATATTCATTATCAAAATCCTTAAGTCCTACATTAGAAATAGGATTAAGGCAGTTATATTTAATACTCATATTATAAGTTCTCCTCTTCAAATTTCTTCATAAATGCAACTAATGCTTCAACACCTTCGTATGGCATAGCATTATAGATACTTGCTCTCATTCCACCAACTGTTCTATGTCCTTTAAGGTTCTCAAGCCCTGCTTCTTTTGCTTCCTTAACAAATTTCGCATCAAGATCTTTATTACCTGTTACAAATGGCACATTCATAAGTGAACGGTCTTTCTTATTAACTGTTCCCTTGAACAGTTTACTTTCATCGAGAAAATCATAAAGAAGTTTTGCTTTCTTCTCATTACGCTCTTTCATAGCTTCAAGCCCGCCCATAGCTTTAATCCATTTAAAGACTTTACCACAAATATAAATTCCATAACATGGTGGTGTATTATAAAGAGAATCCTTATCTGCCTGTGTTTTATATTTAAGCATTGTAGGTGTTTCTAAAAGAACATCATCTCTTATAAGATCTTCTCTTATAATTACAATAACTACTCCTGCTGGTCCTATGTTCTTTTGTACTCCGCCATAGATAATTCCATATTTTTCAACATCTACCGGCTCAGATAAAAAGCATGATGAAACATCAGCTACTAATGTTTTACCTTTTGTATTAGGTAACTCTTTAAACTTTGTTCCATAAATAGTATTGTTTTCACAAATATATACATAATCGGCATCATCTGATATATCCAAATCAGAACAGTCAGGAATATAACTAAATGTCTTATCTTCTGAAGAAGCTACTCTGTTTACCTTACCGTATTTTTCTGCTTCCGCTGCAGCTTTCTTTGCCCACTGACCTGTAATAATGTAATCAGCAACTTTATTCTTCATAAGATTCATTGGTACAGCTGCAAACTGCTGTGACGCTCCTCCTTGAAGGAAAAGTACTTTATAATTATCAGGAATATTCATTAAATCTCTTAAATCAGCTTCTGCTGTTTTGATAATATCATCAAATGCCTTTGAGCGGTGACTCATTTCCATAACCGACATTCCAGTTCCATTATAATCAAGCATCTCATTAGCTGCTTCTCTTAATACTTCCTCTGGTAATACTGCTGGTCCTGCTGAAAAGTTGTACACTCTACTCATAATAAATTCCTCCTAAAAAACTGTGCCTTATCTACAAATAAATGTAAATTACACTTTTTTTAAATATTTCTTATATAATAAACCTTTTCGCAGAATATTTCAACCCTTTACCATAGAAAAGTTTTAAATTGGTAAATAAGTGAAATTTTAAAAAAAGAGCCATAAGACTTAATCCTATGACTCTTTTAAATTTACTATTTTAAATTATTCAGCGTCAGATTTTTCTACCTGAGCGATTGCTGCTTTCTGCATTGGAATTCTACAGTTTTTGTTGTTACCAAACTCTACAATAACATCTGTATCTGTGATGTCAATTACAACTCCGTAGAAACCACTTGTTGTAAGTACTGTATCGCCAACTTCCATAGCTGCGAGCATTGCAGAAACTCTTTTCTGTTCTTTCTTCTGTGGACGCATAAGTAAAAACCACATACCACCTAAGATTACAACATATACAATAATAATACTGAACAATCCGCCTGATGCTAAAATACCGTTCATTTGCTTTCCTCCTAAATACTAACTATTTCATAATGCGTACTTACGCAATAAATCTACTATACACAAATTTCTTAATTTCTTCAAGAGTATTTAAGATAATTCAACTAAATTTCACCATTTTCACCGTTTAAACCGGCAAGTTTTTTCTTTTTATATTCTTTATACTGTCCAGCATCAATAGCTTCTCTTATTTCTTCCATCATTGTATTGTAGAAATAAAGGTTATGAAGTACACATAATCTCATACCAAGCATTTCTTTTGCTTTAAGAAGATGTCGAATATATCCTCTTGAGTAACTTCTACATGCAGGACACTGACATCCTTCTTCAATTGGTCTGTCATCAAGTTCAAACTTCTTGTTAAAAAGATTAAGTTTACCATGATTTGTATAAACATGACCGTGACGACCATTTCTTGATGGATATACACAGTCAAAGAAGTCTACACCCCTGTCAACTGCTTCAAGAATATTTGCTGGTGTTCCAACACCCATAAGATATGTTGGTTTGTCAATTGGAAGATATGGAACTACCGCATCAAGAATGCGATACATATCTTCATGACTTTCACCTACAGCAAGTCCGCCAACAGCATATCCTGGAAGATCTAATTTCGAAATTTCCTTTGCATGCTCAATACGGATATCTTCATAAACACCACCCTGGTTAATACCAAATAATAACTGGTTTTTATTAATTGTATCTGGAAGATCATTAAGTCTTGCCATCTCATCTTTACATCTTTTAAGCCATCTTGTTGTTCTTGCAACTGAGTTTTCAATATAAGCTCTGTCAGCAACACTTGATGGACACTCGTCAAATGCCATTGCTATTGTTGAAGCAAGGTTTGACTGAATCTGCATACTTTCTTCAGGACCCATAAAAATCTTTCTTCCATCTATATGAGAGTTGAAATGAACTCCTTCTTCCTGGATTTTTCTAAGTCCTGCAAGTGAGAATACCTGGAATCCGCCAGAATCTGTAAGGATTGGTTTATCCCAGTTCATAAACTTATGAAGTCCTCCCATTTTCTTAACAACATCATCACCTGGTCTTACATGAAGATGATATGTGTTTGATAACTCAACCTGTGTTTTAATTCCACGTAAGTCATCTGTTGAAACAGCTCCTTTAATAGCTGCTGCTGTACCAACATTCATAAATACAGGTGTTTCAATCACACCATGAACTGTATGAAGTCTTCCTCTTTTAGCAAGACCGTCTCTTTTTACTAATTCGTACATATTTACCCCTTTTTTCTTTTTTAATAATGAACAACTACAGGTGTACCTATTGAAATGGTATCAAAAAGTTGCTTAGCTTTATCATATGGCATATTAATACATCCATGTGAACCTGCATATGTATTTCTGTCACCTCCAAAAGATGACTGCCATGTGGCATCATGGAAACCTATCCCTGTCCATGTAACCCTCATCCAGAAGGAAACCGGTGTCTCATACTTAGGTTTTCCTGTTGCCGGGTCTTTTGAACCAACAAGAGTCTTATCTTTTGTTTTTTCTAATATACTATAAACACCCTGAGGCGTAGCCCTTGATGAATTTGGTGTACCTGTAACAATATCAGACTCAAGTACGACACTTCCATCTTTTATATACCACATATGCTGTGTGCTTAAATCAACTTCAGCATAAGTAGTTCCAAAATCCTGATCACTTTTAGCTGCTGCTTTTTGATAATATACAGGATCTTTTTCTACAACATCTTTATTCTTTATATGTTCTACAATAAGCGGAAGCTCTTCTTTCTCATTAATAGACCATCCATAGGTTCCACCTGAAACTTCTGCCCTCTTTCCTGTTGGTGTCACAATAGTTCTCTTAACACCAGTTGAATCATATTTATCGCCAAAATCAGTAAGCCAGTTTTTAATAGCTTCTTCATCTATATATGGCTTCATTTCATCATCACATTTAAGCCATGTTGCAATAACAGTGCTGTCTACTACAACATCTTCCTTCATTTTATATGTAATCTTTGCCCCAAGCATATCATTAAGTTCCTTGGTAGCATCAATTACCTCTTTAGAATCTTTAGTGTACTTTGGAAGATTATAGCATCCTTCATCTATAAGATTAATTTCATCTTTAAATGATGTTACCGCATCTTTTACACTCTTGCTTAACACATCCTTTTTAACAGCTGTTCCTATAACTTCTGGTACAATCTCAAATTCATTTCCATTAAATTTAGGCGATGCTTCTACTGTTTCTGTCTGCTCTATCTTTAGAACATCAAGATTATTTATAATCTCATCAAGTGCTTTGTCGTCATAAGACACACCAACTACTGTATTAATATTATTTTCATTAAAAATAGATACTGGCCACATAAACATATTCTGGTCTTCTAACACCTTAATGGCATCACTATTTCCTTCATATTTAAGACTTATGTCTGATCCTTTTATAGACTGAATATTATTATTTAAATCAATAATATCAAGTTCATATCCCTTCACCTCATCTATAAAATATTCTTCTACGTCTTTAACTTTAAGCCCAGAAAAATCTTTACCATTGATAGTAGTATTAAGAAAATAATGGCCGTTAAAGAAAAAGGCTAAAAGTATATATACAGCTAAGAAGGCTCCTGCTGTTATTGCTACAACTTTTAAAACATTCTTTTTCACGACAACATCCTCCACATAGTCTTTTGCCTTTTACTAACATATTATAGTATGTATTCTAAAAAAAGTACAGTTAATAATTGATTAATATCGTCTTAGAAATTGTTAATTTTCTCCAAAACAATTGCACGTTATTTAAATTTCTTATATAATAATCTTTATATGCCCAAATAATTTAATAGGAGGTTTAAAAATGCCTAATAAACTTATTGATATTAGAAATATTACTAAATCATACGGGGAAAATATTATACTCGACCAACTTGACCTTTATATAAGGGAAAATGAATTTCTTACCCTTCTAGGTCCAAGTGGATGTGGTAAGACAACTCTTCTTCGTATTCTTGGTGGATTTGAAACTCCCGATTCCGGAGATATTATTTTTGATGGACAGAATATTAATAATCTTCCGCCAAACAAAAGACAGCTTAATACAGTTTTCCAGAAATATGCTCTTTTCTCTCATATGACAATCGCAGAGAATATTGCATTTGGACTTAAAATCAAAGGAAAATCTGACGCTTATATAAAAGATAAAATACGATATGCTTTAAAACTTGTTAACCTTGAAGGTTTTGAGGACAGAAGCCCAAACCTTTTAAGTGGTGGTCAGCAGCAGCGTATCGCCATAGCAAGAGCTATTGTAAATGAACCTAAGGTTCTTCTTCTTGACGAACCTCTTGGCGCACTTGATTTAAAACTTCGTCAGGACATGCAGTATGAACTTATACGACTTAAAAACGAACTTGGCATTACTTTCGTATATGTAACTCATGACCAGGAAGAAGCTCTTACAATGTCAGATACAATTGTTGTTATGAACCAGGGATATATTCAGCAGATTGGTACTCCTGAAGATATTTACAACGAACCACAAAATGCCTTTGTTGCTGACTTTATTGGCGACAGTAATATTATTCCTGCAGTTATGATTGAAGATAAAGTAGTTAAGATGCTTGGCGCTAAGTGGGAATGTGTTGACGTAGGTTTTGGTAAGAAGAAACCTGTTGATGCGGTTATACGTCCAGAGGATATCGATTTTGTTAAGCCTGGCGAAGGAACAATTGATGGTGTTGTAACAAGCCTTATATTTAAAGGCGTTCACTATGAAATGGAAGTTCTTGCAAATGGTTACACATTATTAGTACACAGCACAGACCTTTCACCTGTTGGAACTGAAGTTGGTATTAAGGTTGATCCATTTGATATACAGATTATGAATAAACCTGAATCCGAAGATGAGGAGGCAGTAGAAATTGAAGAGTAAAAAGAAATTACTTTCAGGACCATATATGTTCTGGGTAGTATCTTTTACAGTCATACCACTACTGATGATCTTATATTATGGTCTTACAGATCCAAGCGGCCATTTCACATGGATGAATGTGGCTCAAATAACAACTCAGGAGAATTTAAAGGCATTAGGACTTGCTCTTTTGCTTTCATTTATAAGTACAATAGTCTGTCTTATTATGGCTTACCCTCTTGCAATGATTCTTGCCGAAAAAGGTGTAAACCAGACAAGCTTTATTGTTCTTATATTTATTATGCCTATGTGGATGAACTTCCTTTTAAGAACGCTTGCATGGCAGAATCTTCTTGAGAAGAATGGTGTAATAAATGTTATACTTGAATTTTTACATCTACCGCCTCAGACACTTATAAATACACCATATGCAATTATACTTGGAATGGTTTATAACTTCCTTCCATTTATGGTATTACCTCTATATAATGTATTATCTAAGATAGATAAAGACGTTATATGCGCTGCAAGAGACTTAGGCGCAAGCAATGCACAGACATTTACAAAAATTATCCTTCCCCTTAGTATTCCTGGAATTATAAGTGGTATTACAATGGTATTCGTACCATCCCTTACAACTTTCGTAATTTCAGACCTTCTTGGTGGAAGTAAGATCCTGCTTATCGGTAATGTTATCGAGCAGGAATTTAAAATGGGAAGTAACTGGAATGTAGGTTCCGGACTTTCCCTCGTACTTATGGTATTTATTATCTTAAGTATGGCTGTTATAGCCAAATATGATAAAGATGGGGAGGGAACTGCATTCTAATGAAGACTTTTTTCAAGAAATTATATCTTACCCTTATATTTATTATATTATATGCCCCTATAGTCACACTTATGGTTCTCTCATTTAACGACTCTAAATCTCGTTCTAAATGGGGAGGCTTTACAGGCAAATGGTACATATCACTATTTCAAAATGAAGCAATAATGAATGCGCTTTATACAACACTTGTTATCGCCCTGCTTTCTGCACTTATTGCTACTATTATTGGTACATGTGCCGCCATTGGAATACAGGCTATGAAACCTAAATTCCGCACACTTATGCTTGGTGTAACTAATATCCCAATGTTAAACGCTGATATCGTTACAGGTACATCACTTATGCTACTTTTTATAGCATTTCGTTTTACACTTGGATTTAAGACAATACTGTTAGCACATATAACCTTTAATATTCCTTATATTATATTATCGGTTATGCCAAAGCTTAAACAAACAAGTAAAAACACTTATGAAGCCGCATTAGATCTTGGTGCATCACCAATATATGCTTTCTTCAAAGTTGTATTTCCTGATATTCTTCCAGGAGTTTTTTCAGGATTTTTACTTGCATTTACGATGTCACTTGATGATTTTGTAATTACTCATTTTACAAAGGGTCCTGGTGTTGATACTCTTTCTACAAAGATTTACAGTGAAGTAAGAAAAGGAATTAAGCCTGAAATGTATGCACTTTCAACTATCATGTTCCTTACAGTACTTATACTTCTTATGCTTATTAATATGACACCAGATGATAAAGCTAACGCCGCCAAAAAGCATAAAAATGTTCCACTAACAGAAGCCCAGAAAAAGCACAGGAAAATCGGTCGGTTTATTCTAAACAGAGTTGTTCCTATCGTTATGGTACTTGTTATTATCGGCGGTGGAATTTTCTACAAAACAAGGAATAAATTCTCAAGCGGTGACCAGGTTATAGTTTATAACTGGGGCGAATATATAGATCCAGCAATTATCGACTTATTCGAAGAAGAAACCGGAATTGATGTTATATATGAAGAATATGAAACAAATGAAATTATGTATCCTAAAATTCAGTCCGGAGCTATTGCATATGACGTTGTTTTCCCATCAGACTATATGGTTCAAAGAATGATTGAAAATGATCTTTTAGCTGAGATAAACTATGACAACATTCCAAATATTAAATATATTGACCCTGTTTATATTAAACAATCAAGACAGTTTGATCCAGAAAACAAATACAGTATTCCATATCTTTTTGGAACTGTAGGTATTCTTTATAATAAAGAAATGGTTAGCGGACCTATAGACAGCTGGTCTGTTTTATGGGATGAACAGTACAAAGACAGTATTCTTATGCAGGACAGTGTAAGAGATGCCCTTGGCATAACTCTTAAATACTTAGGTTATTCATTAAACTCAACTGATCTTGACGAACTTGATGAAGCTAAAAATCTTCTTATCAAGCAAAAGCCACTTGTTCAGGCTTATGTAATTGACCAGGTTCGAGATAAGATGATTGGTAACGAAGCTGCAATCGGAGTTATATACTCAGGTGAAGCTGAATATACAAAATCAGAAAATGAAAACCTTGAATATGTTATTCCAAAAGAAGGTTCTAACGTATGGATTGATGCAATGGTAATTCCAAAGAATGCCAAACATAAAGAAAATGCAGAAAAATTCATTGATTTCTTATGTCGTCCTGATATAGCAAAGATGAACTTTGATTACACAACATATTCAATACCAAATACAGCTGGACGCGCTCTTATAGAAGATGAGACTTTGAAAAATAGTCCAATTGTCTTCCCTAAGGAAGAAGATATTAAAAACTGCGAAACATTTAATTATCTAGGCGAAAAAAATGATCGTATTTACAATCAAATATGGCGTGAAATCAAATCTAATTAGTAAAAAGAGGAAACCACAATAAACGGTTTCCTCTTTTATATTAGTTCATTAAAT
>SAMEA104404100__coassemble_1404_pt1 | contig 21945 bp, 19 predicted proteins | sample SAMEA104404100__metabat2_high_PE_088 | metagenome-assembled genome bin SAMEA104404100 (sample SAMEA104404100) | Balaenoptera acutorostrata
AATACTTTAGCCCCTGATACGTCTAGGTTCATATGTGTGTCCACCTCCTATCTTACTAAAATACCTATCTTTTATTCTTTCCTTATTATTCCCATAAGTTTAATACCTATGCCTGGAAATAACAATGGAATAAGTCCAGCTATCGGATTAAAGGCTGGAACAGCGATTGCTAAGATTATCCAGAGAAACTGAAACATAGTTCTTCTTGTATAACTTGCTTTCATTATAGCTCTTCCCTGATCCTCATCTTCGCACGCTGCAACTTTTTGTACAGCCAGGCCCATAAGGAAAAAGTTTAGCACTGTTACAGCACATCCTCCAAGGCCTCCTAGTATAACTTTATAGTCAAATGGTACCTTATGCGGAATTGCCACATGTAAAGCACCAAAAACTATCAACATAATTACATAACCAGTTAAAGCATAGAGAGCCACATTCTTAGTCTCTTTTTTAACTGCCGGTTGAATCTCTACCATTAATACTACTCCTTGTTATAAATATTCTTAGTGATTATTAAAATACACTTTCTTTTTCTGACTGTCTTCCTCTTTTCTCTCTTTCTTCTCTATATGAAGGTAAAATTTATATCCTACCATTCCTGAGCCTCCAAGACCGAAAAAAAAGCCCGGTATATAAATCCATCCGCCTACTCCAAATCTGGATGTGATCCACCAGCACAGTACCAGACATAATAAAATAGGAGTGACAAATGAAAGTCCTAGTTGGGAAAGCATCATAACATTTCTATAGATATATCCCAATCGTTTCATTATATCCTCTCCTCGTCTCTAAAAATATATACAGATTTTACCATAGCGCAGTAAAAAGTTCAATGGATTTTGTATAAATCATTCAAAACCAACTCTGATACAATCATAAATATGTGTTTTTTCACTAATCTTTCACATTCATCTTTTATATTATTTAATCTGTTTATTTACGACAAATGTTCATTTTGCAACGTTTGTAGGCATTTTTACTCGCAAAAAAACTTCGGTTGACTTTAATTTATAGTACAACCGAAGTTTTAAAATTATTCTTCCCAATTTAATTCATGTAAATGACCTTTTAGGTTCATTTTGTCAAAACCTTCCTGACGAAGTGCTTCATAAAGTATAATTGCCACAGAATTTCCAAGGTTTAGAGAACGTATATCCCCTACCATTGGAATTCTTATGCAATTTTCCTTGTTATTAACAAGAATCTCTTCAGGAATTCCTGCGCTTTCTTTTCCAAACATTATATAGCATCCATCTTCGTACTGAACATCTGCATATGTTTTCTCAGCTTTCGTTGTTGCCATATAGATCTTTGCTCCAGGATTCTTTTCAAGAAAATCATTAAAATCAATGTATGTTATAACATCAAGATCTTTCCAGTAATCCATACCGGCGCGTTTAAGTGCCTTTTCATTTAACTTAAACCCAAGTGGCTCTATTAAGTGAAGTCTTGTACCTGATGCTACACATGTTCTTCCTATATTACCTGTATTAGCTGGTATTTCTGGTTCAAGTAATACAATATTTATCATCTTACTTTTCCTCGTTTCTAAGTCTATTTATAAATTTCTCAAGACGGCCTATAGCCTCTCTTAAATCTTCTATAGAATATGCATATGAAATTCTAAGGAATCCTTCTCCGCAGTCTCCAAAAGCAGTTCCTGGAACAATTGCAACTTTCTCTTCCATAAGAAGTCTGTTTGCAAACTCTTCTGATGTCATTCCAAATTCTTTTATACTTGGAAATACATAAAACGCTCCAAACGGCTCAAAGCACTCAAGGTTCATTCTCCTGAATTCTTTCATAAGAAACTTACGTCTCTGATCGTATGATTTTCTCATTTCTTCAACTTCATCAAGACAGCTTCTAAGACCTTCTGCCGCTGCATACTGACTGTTTGTAGGAGCACACATAATCGCATACTGATGAAGTTTAGTCATCTGTTTAATTATAATTTCAGGACCACAGCAAAAACCAAGTCTCCATCCTGTCATTGCAAATGCCTTTGAAAATCCATCAATAATAATTGTTCTTTCTTTCATTCCAGGAAATGACGCAATAGAAACATGCTTTGTCTTATATGTAAGCTCTGAATAAATTTCATCTGAAATTACATAAAGATCATGTTCGATTATAAATTTTACTACAGGCTCAAGGTCCTCTTTTGTCATTATTGACCCTGTTGGGTTATTTGGAAATGGCATAATAATAATCTTAGTCTTGTCTGTAGTATATTTTTCTAAATCTTCTACTGTAAGTTTAAATTCATTTTCATACTGAAGAGGAATTATTACAGGAGTTCCCCCTGCCATTACTGTACATGGAAGATATGCGACATAACTTGGCTGCGGAATTAAAACTTCATCTCCTGGATTTAACATGCATCTAAGTGCAACGTCAATTCCTTCACTTCCACCAACTGTAATAAGTGTCTCTTTTTTGTAATCATATTTAACATTTATTTTATTTTCTAAATACTTGCTTATTTCTTTTCTAAGCTCAATAAGTCCGGCATTTGATGTATAGAAAGTTTTACCTTTCTCAAGAGTGAAAATACCTTCTTCTCTTATTCTCCAAGGTGTATCAAAATCAGGCTCACCAACACCAAGAGAAATTGCATCTTCCATTTCATTAGCCACATCAAAGAATTTTCTTATACCGGATGGTTTAATACCTGTTATTTTATCCGACAATGGGTTTCTCATTATGGTGTCACCAGCATCCTTTCTGATTCTTTCTTGCATCCAAGAACCGTGCCATGATCTTTGTATTTCTTTAAAATAAAGTGTGTTGCTGTACTTATAACTGAATCAAGAGGAGAAAGTTTCTCTGATACAAACATGGCAACTTCTTTAAGTGATTTTTCCTCAAGTGTTACAAGAAGGTCAAATCCACCTGAAATAAGATATACTGCATTTACTTCAGGATAGTTGTAAATACGTTCTGCAATCTTATCAAATCCCTGGTTTCTTTGTGGTGTTACGCGTACTTCAATAAGTGCTGTTACTTTCTCAACACCTGTTTTATCCCAGTTAATAAGTGTATGATATCCACAGATAATTTTTTCCTTTTCCATCTTTGCAATTTCATTTGCTATTTCTGCTTCTTCCATTTCAAATACAGCTGCAAGTTCACTTAAATCTACACGGCTGTTTGTTTCAAGATATTTTAATATATCTGTTCTTAACTCTTCCATCTTTCCACCCTTCTTTCTATTATCCTATTAAGATAATTCCTTCTGCCACCAGTTCATAAGTTCATCGAAAACAGGTCTGTCGAGATATCTTTCTTCATCTCTTCCTGTAATCATTTTTTTATTTCCTTTAACAGTAATTCCTATTTTAACTGCCTCTCCACCTGCATCATGTACTTTTCTTACAACTTCATCACCATTTTTTGTGATAACAAGAAAGCTTCCATTTGAAGTCATTTCATATGGATTAAGATTATAGTACTCAAGAATCTCAACTGTTTCCTGATTTATTGCCATTCTTGACATGTCTGCTTCAAGGCCTGCACCTGTCCCTTCTGTAATATTCCAAAGAGCAGCCATTATTCCACCTGTGCCTATTTGCATTACTGCTGTTATATCTGTATCTTTAAGAGCATCCATGTAAGTAGTTTCTTTTAACATAAGAATTTTCTCTTTACACTGTCTTAAAAATGCTTTATTAAATCTCTCTTCAAGGTCTGTTTCTTTTTCATTTAAAATTCTTGCCATTCCTTCAAGCCCAACAAGACCTGTAAGCACAATATCCTCACCAGCAACTGCTTTTGATGAAGATATCCACTTTTCTTTAACTGCAGTTCCATGAGCTGTTGCATTACAAAGAATTCTATTTACTGCTGGATTCACCTCTGTTGTTATTCCTGATAAAGGTATACCACATTCCTTTGTATATTCTTTTACTTCAACTACAAGTGCTTTTAACTGTGCTTCAGATGTAAATACTGGAAGTGTAATATCAAGTTCTACTGATTTTACATCTCCTTTTCTCATCTTTATTTCAGATACTGCACTTATTGCTGCATATAACCCTGTTTTTGATGATTTACCAAAGCTTTTACCTAAGGCTGTTATATATAATTTATCATCTCCAAAATCAAGTGCTGTCACCCTTCCTGTCATGGATGGTGCTGATATAATTTCATCCTGTTTTATATCAAGCTGATTTTTAAGTGATCTTCTCCATACTGTCTGTGAGATATTTCCTACTTTCACTCGGATTTTCCTTCACTTTCTTATTTTACTTTATATTTCTCTATTACTTTAAGAATTTCTTCTTCATTTTGTGACGCAATTGCTTTATTAAGTGCATCAACTGCTTCGTTGTTATCTGAGGCTGTTCCAACTTTTACAACTTCCTTAGTCTCAAGGTAAGAGCTATAGTTTACAACATCTCTTGACTGTTCCTGTCCATTTAAGTAAACAACTTTTACAAGTCTTGCTGAAATTGCAGGTTTTGGCTGTACTGCTGTTTCCATTACACCAAATGGGCTGTCTGATGCTTCAAACTTCTTCTTTTCAGGCATCTTCTCCTCTGTAATTTCTCCTATAAACTCTAAAGTTCTGCCCTCTTCTCTTGTCTCCTTACCATATACATTAAATGTTAGGTATCCCCCACTTGTTACAGCTTCTATGTATATTGGTGAATCAAGATTATTTACAAATTTAAGATCAAGAAGGTTTTCAGCAATTGCTGCGTCTCTTGAAATGTCTACATATCCAACTCTAAGTGAATGTGATGCTCTTTGTGTTACTTTTACCTCTGCATTTAAAAGAGCATTGTAAAGTGTTGTTGATACCTGACAGATTCCACCGCCAAAACTTGATACAACTTCATCTGCTGCATATGAGTTAGCTTCAAAGAATCCATTTTCAGCATTCCTTGCACCCATTGTATTTTCAACAGACATTTCTTCCCCTGGCATTATAAGCTTATTACTTACAAGCTCAGCGCCTCGCTCAACATTCTTTCCTCTTCCACCGCTGTCTTCACCGTAGAATGTTGTAAATGTTCCAAGAAGGTCATTCACATCTTTAATATCCTCATCTTTAATATCTGCATCTTTTAATGTTATCGGAATTGTAACGGAACCCTTTTTACCGTTCCATTCCTCTTCGAAGAACTTATTTAAAGCCAAAATTGATGCTTCAAGGTCAACCCCCTCGCCTTTTTTCTCTCCTACATGAATAACTTTATCGCCATCCATTGTTACAGCTGCATCAACTGGGCCTGTAAAGAATTTTCCAAGTACTTCGTTAACACCTTCTTCAACACCTTTAGCTGTTACATAATACTTTAGTGGAATATCTTTTCTAAATTTCTTTCCTTCAGACTTTTTAATCTGTCTAAATCTCTTAAAATAAGATCCTTCTCTGCCATAGTTATATGCCTCGTCAACTATCTTATTAAGATCTTTAATCTGAACCTTAAGATCTCCAAGACTTATTTTCTCTTTCTCATCCTCATTTACCACAAGGACAATCTCTTTATCTTTGTCTTTTTCAAGATTCTCAAACAATACTTCTTTAGCACCATTCTTATCAAGACCAGACACATTATTCTCGCCTATATAGATGCCGCTAAAAATAAGTCCGTTGTCATGCTTCTTAACGTAATGTCTAAACGAAAAATGAAAAACCAAAAATACAAGTAACATAAAAACGAGTACAACTACTGCTCTTGCAAACAACGCTCTATAATATTTTCTTTTATTCCTTTTACGCTTTTTATGTTTACGTGTTGCCGTCTTCTGATTCATTAACTCTCTCCGTCAAACTATATAGTGATAATCCTAAGCAATATAAGGAATTATTGCAGTTGCAACCATTGCTACTACGATTAAAATTACTACTACAGAAATTACTTTTCTTGTTTTTTTACTGTAAAAATTCATGATATTCTCCTTATTTGGAATCAAACTTTTAGTTAGGATTTATTTTAAACTCTTTACCTTATTTTTGCAAGAAACATTATAGTTCCACACTTATTACTTTCGCCTGATTATTAAGTATATTTCTATTTTTGTAATCAAACATAAGAATCTTTCCATTATACTTCTCAAGATGTGTCATTTTTCTAAGCTGTCGCTTATCATATGACTCATATCCTTCAAGATATTTATGTTCCTCGCTTTCTCTTTCATAAATCTTACCCGCCTCTTCTTTAGAAACCGTATCTTCTCCTGCAAAGTCAGGTCTGTTTTTAACATTATCTCTAAGATAAAGATCTATTGTAAGAAAGCTTCTTAGCTTATCAATGTCTTTAGATGCATATTTCTTTATAAAATCAAATAAGATTTCATAGCGTGATATTCTTGAGTGATTTACTTTATCGTAACCATTTTCCTCATAGAATTTTGCAAGCATCTCATACATTTCAAATGCTGATGCAAAATGCTTTTCAAGTTCTTCCATTGTGCACTCAAACTGTCTGCTATTGTAATGTACTTCAACCATATCTTCTATCTGTTTTAATTTTATTACATCCTCATATGGAAGCCATTTTGTTGAGAGAACTTCAAAAGGTGCTCTGTCCTGATATAAAAGATCATACTCTTTTACGTGGTCATGCATATATGAGCCTTTTAATACTTTTAAAAATCCCATCTGCAACTGCTCAGGGCGAAGTGCATATACGTCATTAAATGATCTTCCAAAGCTTTCATAATTTTCATATGGAAGTCCTGCAATTAAATCAAGATGCTGATGTATATTTCCCCACGAATGAATCTCTTCAACATTTTTCTTTACTTTGTCAAAATTCATTGTTCTGTGAATTTCTTTTATTGTCCTAGGATTTGTTGACTGAACTCCTATTTCAAGCTGGATAAGTCCAGGTCTCATTGTCTTCATAAGAGCTAATTCTTTTTCATTTAAAAGGTCCGCCGAAACTTCAAAATGGAAGTTTGTCTCTCCTTTGTCGTGCTCGTTTATAAACTCCCATATAGCATATGCATGGTCATGTTTACAGTTAAATGTACGGTCTACGAATTTAACCTGCGGAACTTTAGCCTCTATAAGTTTTAAAAGTTCTTCTTTTACAAGGTCTAAATTTCTAAATCTTAATCTCTTATCTACCGATGAAAGACAGTAACTACAGTTAAAAGGACATCCTCTGCTTGATTCATAATAAATTATCTTATGTTCAAACTGAGCCATATTATCATAAACAAACGGAGCATTACTAAGATCCATAATACTAGTTATAGAATTTTTAATAATTTCTCCATCTTTATTATAAAAAGTTGCTCCGCTTATATCCTCAAGTCTTACATCACCTTTCTCATAATGGCTTAACACCTGACGAAAACTTTCTTCTCCTTCTCCACACACAACTCCTGTTACCTGTGGGAAGTTTTCAAGAACTTCTTCTGCACTATATGACACTTCCGGTCCCCCAAGCCATATATTAAGATTTGGAAGTACCTTCTTTATTTCAACAATAAGATGATTTACATAATCTATATTCCATAAGTAACATGATATAGCAAGTACATCTGGTTTTCGTAAAAATATATCGGATAATATCTCATCTATATTCTGATTTATTGTATATTCAGCTAAATCTACACTTATTCCTCTGTCCTTTACATACTTCTGCAAGCTGTAAACAGCCAGGTTTGAGTGGATATATTTAGCATTTATTGCAATTAATAACACTTTCATCATTCATTTTCTCCATTTAAGTTGACTTTTTAGTAAAAATAATGTAAATTAAGATTCGTGCAGCCGGGGTGTTAGCGGTACCTTGTTGCCTGCAATCCGCTATAGCAGGGGTGATATTACGCAGAGGGTGTTTGTTGGTAAAGCAGCCCTTGGAAAGTGGCGTTGAAAATATGGGTCTTACGCGACGGGAATCTGTGAACCGTGTCAGGTCGGGAACGAAGCAGCACTAAGCAGAACCTCCTGGGTGCCGTGAGGGCGCCTGTATTGAGTTAACTACCAAGGTAACGTTTATTGATAATCATTCGAAGCGTAATGCACATAATAAAGATTATCAAACTATCCGATTCTATGAACGGATAGTTTTTTTTATCCTTTTTCTGCCTCTAAAGCCTCCAGCTTCTCTTTTTCTTTTTTAGCCTTCTTCTTTGCACGAAGTTCCTTAAAGAACTGTTTCATCATCAAACTACATTCCTCTTCAAGCACTCCTGTTGTAAGTTCCACCTGATGATTAAACTCATCCATCTGAAGAAGGTTTATAATAGAACCAGCACATCCTGCTTTTGCATTCATACAGCCTACAACAACTCTTTTAATTCTTGCCTGCACTATTGCACCTGAACACATCTGGCATGGTTCTAAAGTTACATAAAGTGTACAGTCCTCAAGTCTCCAGTCGTCCATCTTTTTACTTGCTTTTCGTATAGCCTGAGTTTCTGCATGAGCAAGCGTATTTCGATCAATATTACGCCTGTTATACCCACGTCCTATTATCTTGTCTTTGTACACTATAACGCATCCTATAGGTACTTCATCTATAGCATATGCTTTCTTTGCCTGCTTTATGGCCTCTTTCATATACTTTTCATCTGTACTTAACATTCTTATTTCCCTTCAATTCTCAAAAATAAAAGCCGGAAATTTATTATATATGTTCCCGGCTTTTAATGTCTAAATAATTAGTTTGCACAATTAATCAAGATAGATTGGTGGTTCGTAATCGTCTCCTAAACGAATCTTCTCACGTTCCTGGTATCCTAAGAATGCCCACTCTGTCATATCTGTCCATTTATGATCTTTTCTATCATAAACCTGAATATATCCAATACGTGTTGGATGCATTCTTACACTGTTTGACTGATATTCTTTCCTTGTATATGGATTAAGATCACCGACTTCACGGTTCTCCTCTTCATCATTGCGTTTAATAATTGGCTCAAATGTTGAATCATCATGTTCCTCATGATGAACTTCAGCCTTCTCATGTTTTTCTTCTTTTTCAACTGAAGCTGCTGGCTCTACCTGTCTTCTTAAGAAAACTGTTCCACCTTTTCTAACTTCTGCAGGTTCTTCTACAACTGCTTCTTCAGCAACTGGCTCTTCAGCAACAGATTCTTCAATTACAGTTTCTTCTAATGTAACTTCTTCCGGCTCTTCAACTGTAACTTCTTCAACTACTGCTTCTTCTACTTCTTTTTCTTCTACAGCATCATCTGCATCCATTATACTTAAATGAAAAGGACAACCTAAGATCGATGCTATAATTCGCATGTCCTGTTCCTGAAAATTATCTCTTCCAAGGCGCTGTGTAAGATTCTGTCTAGACATCTTCTTACCTGTACGTTCTTCGATAATCTGCGCCAACTCTTTGATTGTCATTCCTTTACGGCCTAATACTATCTTAACCTGTTCTCCGAATGTAAGATGTTCCATTTTTTCCTCCCTGTATATGTATTTCCGGTAAATAAATCTCTTTCTTCATAAACCGGTACTTTTCTTGCTTTCCATTTTATCAAATAGAAACCAGTGCGTCAATAAAGGTGAAAGAAACTCATATCTATACTGTCACATATCTCGCTGTCTGTTGAACACACAGCTATCATGCATCCGGCTTTATCAAGAGCATATTCCTTAAAATAAAATTTTTCCTTGTATTCTTCAGGTTTCTTAACAAGCTTTGCTTCACTTTCAAGGTCAAACTCAAAAGTATCCGGTCCTAAAGCCATCCCTTTTCTTGTGGCTTTCATAAAACTTTCCTTTAAAACCCATACACGGATAATTTCCTTTTCCTGGTCCGCTTCATTTACTGCCAAAATATGTTTATACTCACTTTCGCAGTAAAATCTCTTAGCAAGCTTTAACGGCACCTTATGAATTGTCTCACCATCAACGCCTACAAGTGTATCTTCATTTTCACTTAAATCTACTGCACATATAACATAATCACCTGTATGAGATAAATTAAATACCGCCTTATCTGAAATATTATATTTCTCTTTAACTGTCTGTAAAAGAAACCACACTCCCGCACTTTGAGCTTTTTTCTTAGCCGACTTTATACCGTCGGCTTTAAGCTTTCTAAAATACGGAAGTGTGTCATATATCTTCTTATATTTTTCTTCTAAATACAGGGGCGATACATCTGCAATCCATGCTTTAATCATTAAAAATCTCCATTATCCTTTAAGATATCTAAGTTCAAATGTATCTACTGTAATTGGTTTATTAAAAAGACTTCCCTGAGCGCAGTCACACCCAAGTTCTTTAAGAACATTGAGCTGGTCCTGTGTCTCCACACCCGCTGCTATTACTGACACTCCAAGTCTGTGGCAAAGATCAATAACCGCTCTTGCAGCTATCTGCTCTCTTCCATTTGTTACTATATCCGAAATCATACCTTTATCAAATTTAAGTCCGTCAAATTCCATCATTGCAAGAATTGAGAAACTTGAGTGTCTGTGACCAAAATGATCTAAAGTTACACGTATGTTTTCTTTTCTAAGTTTACTGCTTACTTCTGCAAGCATCTCCTGATTCATCTCTGAATATGACTCACTTACTTCCACTTCAAGATGTTCACATGAAACATTATGCTTTCTTACTATAGAAATCATCTTCTCTGTGAAACTTACTCTTCTAAGAGTTGTGCTTGAAAGGTTAACTGATACTGGAAGCATTGGAAGGCCTTCACTTTCCCATCTCTTTAATATCATGCAAACCTGCTCAAATACATAGAAGTCAAGATAATGCGCCAGCTGTGTCTCTTCAAGAAGTGTTATATATCTTCCAGGATTCATCACTCCTAAATCTTTATGATGATATCTTACAACTGCCTCAGCACCTATTATCTCTTCTGTGATAACATCAACCTTAGGAACAAGACAAACTATAAAACGACCTTCTTCAATATCATTTAAAAGATCCTGTTTAATAATTGGTTCATGGTGTCCTTTCTTAAGGTTCTTATAATATTTATTCTTCTCTTCCCTCATCATGTTCTCTGCATGTGAAACAAGAGTATTTATATTAATATCCATCTTCTGCCATGCATATCCAACTGATGCAAGGCCAAGACTTATATTATTAAGCTTAGTCTCTGTGTTCTGTACCTTTGTAACAAACTGCTCATATGTAGCATTCTCAAGTACTGCAAGGTACTCATCACCTGTAAGACGAAATACATATGCACCTCTAAAATTCTCCTCAAGAACTTCTCCTACACGTGTAACAACTTCGTCCCCATATTCACGGCCAAATTCCTTATTAAAATTCTTAAGTCCGTTAATATCTACTGAAACAACTCCAAGGGCCTTTAACGAATCTCTCTTATATTCATCTAAGTATCCCATAAAACTATTTCTGTTAAGAAGACCAGTAAGGTCGTCATGATAACTTATATATTCCTGCTGGCGCTGCATCTTGTTAAATATCATGGCCTGTGATATGTATGGAATAACTGTCTTTAAAAGAGACATATCACATCCGCCTCTATGTACACCAACTGCAGCTAGTACAGCTGTAACTCCTTCTTCTATGTCGTAGAAAATACTATAGTCTGATTGTGTTGTATCTGTAATCTCCTGTCGAAGCCACTTTGGATACTGATCCTTATCGCACATCTTTATACGGTCTCTTTGCCATGGTATATCTTTGGCACACCACTCGTATATAGTTCTTATAGAATCTTCATCCTTCTCTACATAATAAACATATTCTGAGTCATAATAATCACGTACAGCACTTAATATTTCATTCATTACATCCATAATAGAACGCTGTGAGCTTTTATTGAACATAATTTCAACTCCTTACCTGTCTCATCCTTTGACATTCCTTTTCCAAGGGTCTATATTATATCATATTTTTTCAGATTTTCATATATCTTAGAAACGGGTAAACCTACAACATTATAGTAATCCCCGTCAATATGATCGATATATGCTGCAAAACGTCCCTGAATACCATATGCTCCGGCCTTGTCTTTATGTTCGCCGGTCTTTATATATTCCTTAATTTCATCGTCAGTCATGGCATTTACATAAACTGTTGTCTTAACAGCTTCATTTACAAGTACCTCTATACTGTCATCTATTATATCAGCAATTGCAATACCGGTATATACATAATGTTTCTTACCTGCAAATGATTTTATCATATTAAAAGCATCTTCATCATTTTTAGGTTTTCCAAGTATTTTATTATCATATACAACAACTGTATCAGCTCCAATAACAACAAAATCTTCTGCTGTATCACATATAAGATCTTCCGCAACATTTTTGGCCTTCATAAGCGCAAGTTCCTTAACAATCTCTTCTGGAACTTTTGAAGTATAACACTCCTCTTTATCACTTACTTTTATATCAAATCTTATTCCTATCTGCTCTAAAAGCTCTTTTCTTCTTGGAGACGCTGAGCCTAATATTATTTTCTTCATAATCACCTCGTGAAAAAAATGGAAAGTCCCCTTAGAAACTTTCCATTCGTTATACTACTTATGTCTTACAACTTCGAATCTTTCCATCTTAGCCTTATCTCTTGGACGAAAGCCGGCATTTTGTCTTGCAATAGCCACCTGCTGCTCTGTTGTCTCAAGACCTGTCTGGTTTGGAAGTAAGAATCCTTTTTTACGACCTTTTGACACGCATACACCATATTTGTGTACATCAAGCATATCGTCTGTAAAAATCTCTTCAAATTCTCCAATAACATCTACTGTTATTTCCATTCTGTCAAGCTCATCTTTATCAATATGAGCATATCTTGGATCATTTCCAGCAGAATTCATTGCATTTTGAATAATCTCTTCAGCAATATTTTCTTTTTCTGGTGAAAGTGTTCCAACGCATCCTCTAAGCTGCTTACCTGTTTTTATAGTAACAAATACTCCTGCTTTTCTATTTGTCATTTCCATAGGGAGTTCTTCTGTTATTTCATATTTCTTATCATTTAATACAAGTTCTTCAACAGCTTTTCTTGCAAGTTTTACATACTCATCTTCTTTTTCCTTTATAGCATCTATTCGCTCTTTATCTCTTGCAAGATATTTTTCTTTCATATTACGCTCTTCATTGGCTTCACCTGGCTCAAATACGCATATACCATATCCAACACCTGTTACTCCCTCATATGAAAGACATTTCGCATCTACATCTGTTTTATCAAGTGCGCCTGCCATTACAGTAAATGATCTGTGTCCACACTCTCCTGCAAGAGCACGATAACCTTCATCAAAATCCATAAGACGGTCAAATTCACATCTTTCCATAATACCCATTACCTGAGCATCATATTCCGCGCCCTCTTTTCTGTATCCGTTAGGCCCATCTGGTTTTAATCTATGTGAAAGATCTCCACTTGCAATAACAACTGTTTTTGTTCCAAGACTATCTGCTGTTTCTTTAATGCATTTACCAAGCTCATAATGAGATGTAAGTGGCAGTCCGGAAACTCCCATATGTACAAGTTTATAATTACTCCAATACTTATTCACATATACTAATGGAATAACTGCACCATAATCAATACTCTTAGATGTAGCACCTTTAATACCTGCTGGTATACCATGTGCATCAGCAACATGACTTAATTTTTCAACAAAATCCTCGTCAAATTTAGCTGAAACTGAAACCTGTGGAACATTGAACTGTCCTAAATTACCTTTCCCCTTCTTACCTGGTGAAATCTGAAAATAATCCGCATACAGTGTATGATGTGGTGATATAATTACAATCGTTTCCGGTTGTATCTGACCTATCTTTTCCGCTGCTTCTTCGTACGCATCCACTGTTTTTTGTACTAATTTCAAATCGCCCTTACCTATCTTAGGGATAACTATTGGTGGATGTGGCAGCATAAATGTTGCTACGATACCCATATAGCAAACTCCTCCTTACTAGTTCTACGTTATCTAGTCTATAGTATATTCTGTTTGCACAATGATTACAATGTATTTATAGCTTTTACATACATTTTCCACACTTATCCACGCCCTATTAGTACTTATCCACAGTTTTTTGTGGATAAGTGCCTTTTTTATGTGATTTTATCAGTACTTTTTATAGTTTTTCCACTCTATTTCCACTCTGTTTCCACCGACATTTTCCCTATTTTCACAGGGTTTCCACCGCTTTTCCACAAGTTATCCACTTTATGTGTAAAACTTTGTATACGAAAAAAACACCGTCCCCGTGGAAACCCGTCCACAAAAACAGTGCCTTTAAATGCGCAATCGGGGTCTCGAACCCCGGACAACCTGATTAAGAGTCAGGTGCTCTACCAACTGAGCTAATTGCGCATATTATATTGTTACGCCTTAAGTAGTGACGCAAGTTGTATTATATATCAAGAGGCTGCAAAATGCAACCCCTTTTGAAAAATTTCTTAATATTTTTTAATATTTCTTTATTTTTCCAATCTTGCAATAAGTTTATTGATTGGATTACCCATTGATGAGAATTTCTCCTCATACTCTGTCATCACATTTCCTTCATTTAAGAGATCAAAATGGTGAAGGTCATATGTATAATGTTCTAAGTTCCATCCTTTTGCTTCCTGAACCTCTTCAAGTGAGAAATTAAATAACTCTGTATTATCTGTCTTAAACTCTACAGTACATCCAGGTTTTAAAATCTGTTTGTATCTTTCTAAGAATTCTCTTGATGTAAGTCTTCTCTTTGCATGTCTTGCCTTTGGCCATGGATCTGAAAAGTTAAGGAATATTCTGCTTACTTCATTCTCATCAAATACTTCTTCTATCTCTCTTGCGTCCATACATATAAATCTTAAGTTTCGAAGATCTTTATAATCTTCCGTATCAAATTTCTCAATAGCTCTTAAAAGAACACTTGAATATTTCTCTATACCTATAAAGTTAATAGATGGATTTCTTCTTGCCATCTCTAAGATAAACTGCCCTTTACCCATACCTATCTCAATATTTATTGGGTTATTATTATTAAAGATTTCATTCCAGCGGCCTTTTTTTAATAATGGCTTTTTAATAACAGCTGGATGATTCTGTATTGTACCTTCTGCTCTTGGAATATTTCTAAGTCTCATGTAAAACTCCTTTTTTCTTACTTCTAAATTTAATTATAATACATATCAAGACAAAATAATATCCCTTTTTTCGCAAAAAAGGTACAGAAAACAACTGTCCTGTACCCTTTAAAGTCTTATTCATTTTAGAATTCAAATACTGCAACACCATATCCTGGAAGTGGATATGCAAATGAATATTTCTGATTATCACATTCCTGTTTCTCTGCTTTATAAACAAGTGGAACTTCTTTTCCTGTTCCGCCATATTTCTTATCATCGCTATTTAAGATAAGTTTATACTGTTTTCTTCTTGGTACTCCCACTCTGTAATCTTCTCGCTCTACAGGTGTAAAGTTGCATACGAAAAGAAGATTCTTCTTATTATCTTTTGAATGTCTTACAAAACTGAAAATACTTCTGAATGTATCATCTCTGTTAATCCATTCAAAGCCCTTTGGATCTGTATCAAGTTCATATAACGCTTTATTCTTTCTATAAAGATGAAGAAGATCCTTATAAAAGTGCTGAAGCTGCTGATGTTCTTCCTCTGCAAGAAGGAACCAGTCAAGTTCACGTTCCTCGCTCCACTCTCTAAGCTGTCCAAACTCCTGGCCCATAAACAGGAGTTTCTTTCCTGGATGTCCCATCATAAAGGCATATCCAACCATAAGATTTCTTATCTTATCAAAGCCAAGTCCTGGCATCTTATTAACCATTGAACATTTAAGATGAACAACCTCGTCATGAGATAATACTAAAATATAATTCTCACTGTATGCATACTCCATTGAGAATGACATCTGATAATGTGCATTCTTTCTAAAAAGTGGATCCAGTTTCATATATTCTGTAAAATCATGCATCCATCCCATGTTCCATTTAAGTGTAAATCCAAGTCCGTCTTCTTCAGGTGAACCTGTAACTTTAGGCCATGCTGTTGACTCTTCAGCAATCATCATTACGCCCTTATTTCTTTCAGGCACAATTGTATTAAGATGCTGGAAGAACTCAATAGCCTCAAGATTCTGATTTCCACCAAACTCATTAGCAATCCACTGTCCGTCTGATCTGCCATAATCAAGATATAACATAGATGCAACAGCATCAACACGAAGTCCGTCTATATGATATTTCTCTACCCAGAAAAGCGCATTGGCAATAAGGAAGTTCTGAACTTCTGGTTTACCAAAATCAAAAACTTTAGTACCCCAGTCAGGATGTTCTCCTTTTCTTGGATCAGCATATTCATAAAGTGCACTTCCATCAAAATCTGCAAGTCCATGTGCATCTTTAGGAAAATGTGCTGGTACCCAGTCAAGAATAACTCCAATACCATGTCTATGGAGGTAGTTAACAAGATATGCAAAATCCGAAGGAGTTCCATATCTTGATGTAGGTGCATAATATCCTGTAACCTGATATCCCCATGATCCGTCAAATGGGTGCTCCGCAATACCCATCAATTCAACATGAGTATAACCCATCTCTTTAACATATTTAGTAATAGCCTTTGCAAATTCACGATAATTGTAAAAGCCTTCATCTTCATGTCCAGGATGTCTCATCCATGACCCTACATGTGCTTCATATATAGCCATAGGTCTTCCCTTAGAATCCCAGTTCTCACGTTCTTTAATCCATTCGTTATCTGACCATTTAATATTGCTTATATCTGTTATTACAGATGCATTTCCAGGTCGCAGTTCACCCTGATTAGCATAAGGGTCTGCTTTAAAAATTCTCTTTCCCTGTTGTGTCTCTATGCAATATTTATAGAGATCTCCTTCTTTTGCTTCAGGTACAAAACATGTATATATTCCTGTTGGATCCTGTCGGTCCATATAAGCCTTGTCAAAGTCCCATTCATTAAATTCGCCAACAACTGACACTCTTCTTGCTTTAGGTGCCCAGACTGCAAAATAAACTCCTTCTTTGCCATCTTTAGTAACCTTATGCGCACCAAGTTTATTATAAATCTCATAGTGCTTACCCTGTCCAAAAAGATAGTGATCCAGTTCCCCTATTTCATAGGGCTGTACTTTTTTTTGTATGGTTTTTTTTGTTCCCATAAGCCCACCTCACAGCTCGTATTTTTATATGCTAATTATACGTTATATAATATAAAAAATAAAGACTAATAACCGTACTGTTGAAAAAAATAGGCAGATTCTTTCGAATCTGCCTACAATTTATCATTTTACGCATTAAAATCATTTTCTGTTAAAATTATTCTGTTATAATTATCTGTATTTTTCTTAAATACTTTCTTTACAAGCTTCTTAGCTGCACCTTTCTGGTTATGTGTAATAGCTTTGTCCATAACTTCTTTAACCTCTGCAATTGTTACAGAATGGTCTTCTCTTTGAAGTGAATCAATACGACTGTATAAAGCAAGAATGCCCATCTCATCAATTCTGTATCCATTCTCTTCTGCATATGACTGACCAAATGTAACAAGCTCATCATTAATAAGAATTGGCACTTCAAGTCTTGATGTGAATTTTCTTCTGAAATCTTTATTTAATGAAAGCACACGGTCAAGAGGTTTTCTCTGCTCTTCAAGAACTACAAAAAGTTCTCCTGTATCACGTTCCATATTTTTATTAAGACGTGCTACTGTCTTTTCATTCATCTTACCAGCTTTTTCAATAATAAGTGCGCCCCCGTGTAATTTAGAGAAGATCTCACTTATTTTCTTTTTATTTAAAGATTCACCAGTAACAATGGCAACCTTACCATGGTGAACATTTCTCTGCTTCTGAATAGCTTTTACAACATCGACTGCAAGAACTGTTTTTCCATTACCTTTATTTCCAATAATAAGAAGGTTACCTGTTCTTGATGTTCCCTGTCTATTTGTGCAGTTCTTATCCTGCTCAAGAACATCTACAAGCTGCTCACTCATACCTCTTACAGGTACAAAGTAAGAGAATAACTTCTTCTGTTCTTCTGTAAGACCTGCTCTTGTTCCTACACCACTTTGTGCTGATAAATCATATCTTCCCTGAATAACAAATCCTGTATCAGACATTGATAATGCATCAGCAAGTTCTCCTGTTGGAAGCGGTGCTGTCTTTCCTGTTGCATGTAATTTAGCTGTCTCCATACGGCTAAGAGGTGTTGTAGCTGATAAGATATCTGGAATATCATCATCGTCATCAGGAATTTCTCTTTCATCGTCTTCTCCTGAAGATATAGGGCTAAATTCTCTTTCAAGACTGCTTCTTAAATCATCATAGTCAAAGTTATCATCTATTAAGTCTTCTGAATCTGCTTCAAAAAGGCTTAATAAACTATCTTCTTCCTCAAAGTCTGCAAATTCGTCTTCTTTTGCTTCTTCAAAATCTGCGAATTCATCTTCTTCCTCAGCTGGAACAAGCTCTTCTTCTGCTTCTTCAAAGTCTGCGAATTCATCTTCTTCCTCTGCTGGAACAAGCTCTTCTTCTGCTTCTTCAAAGTCTGCGAATTCATCTTCTTCCTCTGCTGGAACAAGCTCTTCTTCTGCTTCTTCAAAATCTGCGAATTCATCTTCTTCCTCAGCTGGAACAAGTTCTTCTTCTGCTTCTTCAAAATCTGCAACTTCTTCTTCAACAGAATCTTTGCCGTCCTCTTCATCCATGTCTTCAAACATGTCATCGGCTCTTAACTCTTCTGTTAACTCACCCATATTTTCATGTGGTTCTTCATAAACCTCTTCAATTTCTTCTACAGGTTTTACTTCAGGCTCTGCAGGAATCACGCCTTCGATTTCATCAATAAGTCTCTGAATATCTGGCGGCAATATAGGTGCTGCTTCTTTTTCGTTTCCTTTCATATCAACCTCTTCTTCCTCGACTAAAAGTTCTTCTTCCTCATAATCGTCCTCTACAAGATCTTCATCCTCTTCATCGTAACCTTCGAACTCATCTTCCTCATCAAAATCTGAGAAATCTTCTTCCTCATAGTCCAAGAGGTCTTTCTCTTCTTCAAACATAGAAAAATCTTCTTCTTCAAAATCTGCAAATTCATCTTCTTCTTCAAAGTCTGCAAATTCATCTTCTAATTCAAAATCTGCAAATTCATCCGCAATTTCTTCAACTTCTGATTCTTCCACTTCTGTTTCTTTAGGAAGTTCACTTTCGTCATCTTCTGAATGATTATAGTCTATATTAATTTCTTCTGTATCGTCACTTACAAGTTCCGGTTTATTTAATTCTTCAACTGATGGCAGTTCTTCTGTCTCATCATCTATTGGAACCGGTTTTAATTCCTCTAAGTCTCTGTCAAATTTTTCAGGAATCTTATTAGCATCATCTACCATCTTATTAACAAGACTTATATCTATGACTGATTCTATCTCGTCTAAAGCATGTTCATATTCTGGTATCACTGAATTCTCAAATTTGCTTTCCACAGCTGCTACTGTAGCTTCTTTCTCAGCATTTCTTGCCTCTTCAGCTTCTCGTTCAAGTTTCTTTTGATATTCTTCAGGATTTAGAAGACTCATTAAAGCATCTTCTAAGTTCATCTGCTGAACAATACCTTTTTCATTTAATTTCTGTAAAGAAATATCTACCCTGTCTTCTGTAGCTAGTTCTTCTGTAGCTTCCTCAACAATCTCTTGTTCTTCCTCTTCCTCTTCCACAGGAACTTCATTCATTGCTTTTTCGAAGTCCTCTTTATGTACAGGCTCAACATTTTCGATTTCTTCCATCTGTTTTCTAATATTCGTGTGCTGTCTTTCTCTTGAATATTCTTCTACACTTGGAAGCTCTTCCATAACAGATTCTTTTCTCTCATATCGATGATCATATCTCTCCTGCTGTGAAGGTGTTAAAGGCTTATACTGTCTTTTAAGTTCCATAGCCTTGTAAACATATTTTCCTTCATTAAACCATAAAATAAGATCATCACACTCTTCAATACACTCAGCTGTCATACCAGCTTCCTGGTATTTCCTTGCAAGTTCATATGCCCATTCTTCTATATACTCTGAACGTTTATACTTTACAAGTGCCTCAATCTGCTGCTCTAAAGGTCCTCTGCTGGCTTTTAAGATCTTATATCTTAAAATATATTGTCTTGGATCTTTAGGTGCTATATCTACAAATTCATCGTAGAAATCTATAGCTTCATCAATATTGCCTGTCTTAATGGCAAGTTCGCATAATCTGTTAATAACATTTCTGCTACCATTCTCGCGAGAATATGCAATATTGAGTACGTCATAGCCTCTGTAATAGTCGCCTGTCTTATCATATATCTCGCTTACAGTCATAAGCATTGCTGTATTTTTTACTTTTTTCCAGTCAATGGTATCTGCAATCTCTGCAGCACGGTTATATGCGCCACTTTCCATAAGCTCAAGCATCTCTTCGCTCTTCAACTTATAATCATACTTATCCATAGCCATTGCATTCACCTCGCAAATATTTTTAGATAATTCTCACATTAGTGTATCATAATGCACCTGTAATGTCAAAAAAAGTGTATCCCTGGTTGACACACAGAGACACACTTTTATATTTTAATATTTAATTATTTTAATTTAAATCGGAGGATATTCTTGATTTGAATTCCTGTAGACCTTTACCATTTTTATTGAACATATAGTCTGTTCACTATACTATAGTCAACCTCCTATTCTTCAATATAATAAATTCATAATGAAATCCTTTTGCCTTTAGCTTCTGGTACTGTTCCATACCATAAAACACAATATATATTATTCACTCTATAGCAGTTTTTGATACGTTTTCCCACATCTTCTATGTGTTGTCATCAATTAAAGCTATGCATTCTATAATATTATTCTGTTTCCTATGAACCAGTATTTCTTGGATGTTTCTTTACACATCTTTGAAAATTTATTATATGTGGTATTTATATTCAATACGTTTGCAAATGATAAATCTATTTATATATATTATCCGGTTTTATAAACTCTCCGATCTTATCTTTTCATTCTATCTTTACCGGTATATCTTTTATAATCTATTGGTAAAGGTCTCTTCTGCACAGGAACCTTCACTTGCCATACCACTAACATATTGATAATTAACTGATGTTGTATTGTCCATTGGTTTTGTCCTCCTGACACTTTTCTAATCCATTGAATATTTTTAGTATATTCTATAGATAATCTCTTATGAGATTTATTTTCTATTCTCTTTTGGATTGCTTTTATACTATCACAGTCGTTTTTATTTGTCAATACATTTTATTATTTATATTGTAACTATTTTATAATTGTATTGTTTGCATGTAATTATCTGTTTATTTATAAATTATATTCGATTTATCTATTTTAAAAATTGAAAGCAGCCCCGATTGAGGAACTGCTTTCATATAATATCACTATATGTGATCTATGTCTTTAATTAATCTTAATTAGCAGATTTCTGCTCCTGCTGGCATATCTTTTTCAGGAGTTACAAGCGCTAAATTACCTTCTGCATCTTCTGCGCAAAGAAGCATTCCTTCTGAAAGGATTCCTGCAAGTTTAGCTGGTTTAAGGTTAACAAGTACCATTACTTTTTTACCTACCATCTCTTCTGCTGTGTAATGACCTTTAATTCCAGATACAATCTGTTTTACCTGGCTGCCTACTTTAACCTGTGAGCAAAGAAGTTTTCTTGATTTTTTAACTTCTTCACATGCAATGATTTCTCCAACCTGGAACTGCATTCCCATAAAGTCATCATAAGTGATCTCTGGTTTTGATTCGATATCGATAACATCTTCTTCTACTTCTTCTACTTCCTCTACTTTAGGATGAAGTTCTTCTACTTTTGCAAGTACTTCCTTAATGTCAAGTCTCTGGAAGAGAATTTCAGGTTTATCTGTTACATGTCCGTCACCTAACTGAGCGATAATCTTTTTACTTGTTGATGGCATAAATGATTCAAGAAGCTTAGCCCCTGTCTTAATTCCTTCTATAAGGTTCCAAAGAACTGTCTCAAGTCTGTCTTTCT
>SAMEA104404100__coassemble_1588_pt1 | contig 20030 bp, 17 predicted proteins | sample SAMEA104404100__metabat2_high_PE_088 | metagenome-assembled genome bin SAMEA104404100 (sample SAMEA104404100) | Balaenoptera acutorostrata
TGATGATCTCAGCTGCCAACGTTCTTATCCTTGATGAGCCTACTAACCACCTTGACATGGAATCAATCACAGCACTTAACAATGGTATGATTAAATTCTCAGGTGTACTTCTCTTCTCATCTCGTGACCACCAGATTGTTCAGACAACAGCTAACCGTATTATGGAAATCGTTCCAGGCGGTAAACTTATTGATAAGATTACAACATACGACGAATACCTTGCAAGCGATGAAATGGCTCGTAAGAGAACAACTTACACAGCTCAGATTGAAGAGAATGAAAACTAATATTAATATAAGTTTTATTGAACTGCAGAAAATCACTTCTGCAGTTCTTTTTTGATTAAATAAAAATTCTTTTAAAAAAAGCAGCATAAACATCTACTTCTAAGTAGTGCTTATACTGCTTATATTTCATATTATTTTCTTTTAATAAAATACTTTATTTTCGTAAATAATCTTAGGTGTTCCGTTTTCAACTATAACTTCTGCAACTGCACAGTTTTTAGAAACTCCTCCATTCCAAAAAAGTGCTGTATCTCTTATCCCTTTAATACAATTCATCATAGCCTTAAGAGCTGCTCCGTGAGTTGATATTAGAATTGTCTTATCCCGAAGTTCTTTGTCTTTATATAATTTATGTAAGAACACATCCACTCTGTCCATAAGATGTTCTATTGACTCACCGTCTTTTGCAGGAATATATGCTCCTGTATCCGAGAAAAACTTATTAAACTTTAAGGCGTCTCCTTCAAGATGTTCTCCTGCAATACATACACCTTCATATTCTCCAAAGCTTATTTCCTTAATAGCTTCCTCATCATATACGGGAATATCTCTTTTACCTAAAACAACTTCTGCAGTTTTCTTAGCTCTTACTAAAGGACTTGTATAACATAAATCAATATGTTCATCCTTAAGTCCTTCACATGTTTTCTCTGCTAAATATATCCCATACTCATTAAGTGGAATATCTGCATGTCCCTGAACTTTTCTTTGTTTATTCCAGTCTGTCTGTCCATGTCTTACAAATAATAATCTCATCTTAACTTCCTATCTTTTCTTTAAAACTTTTACTCTTATATATGCAAAAGTCTTTCGTTCTCCCTTTTCTGCAAGCATTACAAGAAGTTTTTCTAAAAGCTCCTGTGTATGTGGGTGCATTATATAATCCCCTTTGCCTCTTCTATAATATTCTAAAGGGTCGCTATCCTTATATGCTTTTCCTTTATATACTTTACTTGCAGCAATTCTATCCATAACCATCTCAACTATATAATTATCCGGCATTCTCATTCCTATAAGCTGTTTACTTGTAGTATCAAGCCCATAATCAACCCAGTACTCATAGTGGTGCTTATTTCTTCCTTTATGATGAAGCCATGCTGTTGATAAGCCTTTATCTTCTCTTTCTGCATTATTAGGGCTTCTGTCTCCCTGATAATATTTTGCGCCTACCTTAAATTCTGTAGGACTGTATTTTGAAAGGTCATGAAGAAGTCCCTGTTTATATAATCCAACTTTAAAGCAATTTCGCATAACAAGATGTCTGTGTTTTGTTATTGTGCAAAAATGCTGCCATGCTTTACTCACTTATCTTTTCCTTTCGCTCAAGTATTATAATACTTCTTGGTGCCGCCTTAATTCTCTTAGAATTCTCACATATCTCATCTGTAAATGAGCATCCCTTTGATGTATCAAGAACAACATGCCATTCTTTTTTATCTTTAACTGTTGGAAGTGCAAAATCATGTTCTTCCCAGTGCATGTTATAGGCAATATAAATATCTGTATCGTCTATGTCTTTCCCACTATAAAATACTCCAAGAACTCTGCTTGCCACATAATCAGGTGTAACCCATGCGCTGTCACCATGATAAGAAACATCCGGGATTCCATATCCTTGTCTATCTGTTCCTGTAAGCTCATCACATCTATGAAGTACTTTATGTGCTTTTCTATATGCTATAAGATTCTTTACAAATTGATAAAGTTCTTCTTTACCCTTTTTCTTATTCCAGTTTATCCATGAAAGTTCGTTATCCTGGCAGTATACATTATTATTACCATTTTGTGAATTTCCAAACTCATCTCCTGATAAAATACATGGTGTTCCCTGAGCCATCAAAAGAAGAACAAAAGCATTTAATATCTGGTTTCTTCTAAGATCTCTTACATTTTTCTTTCTTGTTGGTCCTTCGATGCCGCAGTTCCAGCTGTAATTATATAATGGACCATCCTCATTTCTCTCTCCATTAGCATCATTGTGCTTTCCATCATACGAAACAAGGTCTTTTAATGTAAATCCAGTCTGCGCTGTTATGTAGTTACAGCATCCATCTTTTACAGCTACATGTTTTAGATTTCTTATAACATCCGGTACCATAGCTTCGTCGCCCTTAAGAAAACGACGCATTGTATTTTGGAAGTCATCTTCTTTTCTAATAAGCTTAACCCCTCTTAAATATGGATCATTTGTTGTCATTTCCCATGGTATTCTGTATGGGTTAACAACAAATCCGTCTACATGATATTCAATCATATAAAAACGTAAACATTCTATTACTGACTGTGGAATAATCTCGCTTCCAAATGGCATCTCAAGAATTACTTCTATTCCGTTTTTATGACATGCTTTTATCATATCTTTAAGTTCACGAACAGATCCTTTTTTACCTGCGTATGTCATCTTTGGAGCATAATAACATGCTTTTCCATATCCCCAATAATTTGTCTTTAATGAATTTATCTCTTCAAATTCGTATACAGGCATACACTGAATCTGATTCACACCAAGATCAAGTAAATATGGAATTTTCTCTTCTACGCCTTTAAAAGTTCCTTTATGACGAACTTTAGAACCAGAATCATTAGTAAATCCTCTTACATGAAGACTATATGCTACAACATCGCTATAATCATAATCAGGCTTCTTATCATCTTCCCAGTCATAATCCTCATAATGAACAACTCCTCTTACACTATGTGTTTCAAGATCTTCTGTTGTTCCAAATTCCTTATGACCTGTAAGTTCTTTTGCATAAGGATCTATTGTTACCTTTCCATCAATCTCATAGTTATACTCATATAACTTACTATTAAGATCATATACTGCTACAGATCTCATTAACCCTTTAGCACTTTTTCCTTCTAAAGGTATGCGTTTTTCAGGTATATTTGTTCCTTTTTTGTATAATAAAAGACTACATTTTGATCCCTCAGGCACAATTGTAGTAAAACTTACCTTTTCCTTATAAATTGTTACTCCTGGTGGATATGATAACCCCTGTTCGATATGCATAGAGAACCTCCTAATTGTATTTACTGCCAGCCATTTGTTCCATAAAGCACGATATTACCATTGTTTATAAGAAATGATGGTGTTGTCACTTCTTTGTCGTAGTCTCTGTTTTTTATTAAATCTACGGCAATCTCAACAGCCTGCATTCCCATATTAATTGGTGATTGTGCTACTGTTGCTACTATATAACTTTCTTTAGATGCAAGAACCTCTTTTACATCTGGTGAACCATTAACACCATAAACAAAGATTCTTTTATCATTTTTCGTTGTATCTTCTGCTATATCTTCCTCTAATTCTACATCTGTATCTTCTACTGTTATCTTTCCATAAACTTCCTCAAGTGCTTTCTCAACCCCAAGAGCCATGTTGTCATTTCCACACATTACTGCATCAATCTCAACATTCTTTGCAATGCACTCTTCTATTGCCTGCATCATTGCTGTATAAGCACCATCTATATCACATGTTGTCTCTTTTCTTGAAACAACCTGAAAATTCTCTTTTGAAAGTACCTGCTCAAAACCATTTATACGGTCATTAACTGCATGTGATGAAAGATCCTCAATAATTACTACATTACCACCTTCAGGCATTTTTTCAACAAGATGTTCGCCACACATAAATCCGATATCTTTATTATCAGATCCTACAAATGCTCTTATACTGTCAATATCTTCTACCTTTGTATCAATATTAATAATTGGAATCCCCGCCTCATTTAAAGCATCAATTCCTGGCTGAACCCCCTGCTTATCTACAGGTACTAAAAATAAAAGATCAATTTCCTCTTCTATAAATTCATTAATCTGCTGATTCTGAATTTCCTGATCCATTGACGCATCTTTAACTTCAAGTGCTATTTCATAATCTTTAAGCTCAATTTCCATAGCCTGTCTTAATACATCAAAGTATGGATCTTCCATATTCATACCAGAAAAACCAAATGTATAGCTGTCTTTTTGTTCTATTAATTCCTGTATATCTTCTGTCTTACTTTCTGTTTTATGTTCTTCTTTTTTCTGTTTTTTACCACATCCAGCCATAAGACACAGTGATAAAACTGCTACTAAAAAGATTATGTATCTTTTTTTATTCATTTTATTTCCTCCGGAATTTCTATATTAGTCCATACTTATACTATGCATCTTTTTATATGCAAATGTCAAATATTTCGTTATCCTTTTCCTTGATTTTTATGACTCTTTTTGTTAAAGTTGACTTATTAATATAACACAAAAGGAGATTTACTATGAGCAAAAATCAGGATCTTACTGTAACACTTACACTTGACAACGATGAAACACTTGAATGTGCAGTTCTCAATATTTTTGAAGCAGGCGACCATGAATATATCGCATTACTTCCAATCGACGAAGATGGAAATAATGAAGATGGCGACGTATTTCTTTACCGTTTCACTGACAATGGTGAAGGTGTTGACCCAACTCTTGAAAATATCGAAAGCGACGATGAATACGAAATCGTAGCTGATAAATTTGATGAGTGGCTCGACACACTCGAATATGAAGAGTACGAAGATTTAGACGCTGAATAATTCATCTACAAAGCGGGAAGGATTTCTATCCTTTCCGTTTTTTATTTTCGTATAAACTATCTTGAGTGTATTCTTCGCCCTTGTCATTGCTACATAAAATAATCTTCTCTCTTCTTCAAGACCACCTTCTTTTAAAGACTTCTTATAAGGCATCTGTCCTTCATTAGCTTCAATTATATATACTGTATCAAATTCTAATCCTTTTGCACCATGTATTGTCATAAGATTTATGCCACTTGAATTTTTCATTCTTGACTTATCTTTCTCTTTTAACTCTTCACTATATTTTTCTACATGTTCAAGCCATTTAGCAATATTTTGATACTTTGATGCACTTTCTTCTATTTCCTTTATCACTTCTATAAGGTCATTAAAAGGAATACCTTTTTCTTTAGAATATTCTAAAAGAAACTCGTCATATCCTACTTTTTTTCTTAAGTGACGTATTGCTGCATCAGGCTTCATCTTTAACATCATTTTAAGGTCCCACTCAAACTGATCTACGCGGTCCTGCATCCACTCTTTATCTATATAAAAACTTCTTATCTGTTCAAAAGTAAATTCCTTCTTTGAAAGCGCATCCCTTGATATATATCTTACTGGTCTGTTCATTACTTTTATGAACTCACTTCGTTCATTATTACCACACGCAAGTTTAAAATATGTTACTATATCCTGCGCAATAAAGTGTTCATATATATTTGGAAGATGTTCCTTCATTTGAAATTCTATTCCTCTGTCCATTAGGCATTCAACAATTGTCCTTGCATCTGTATGTATTCTATACAACACTGCTATATCTTCAGGTTTAATCCCTTTATTTATAGAAGCTTTAATATCTTCTATAACATAGTTTGCCTCATCAAGAGGATCTAAAGTCTCCTGAACATGAACCGTATTACCTTTATCTCTTGAAGTTACTATATTCTTTCTAAATCGCTCTTCATTATTGCCTATTACTTTTAAAGCCTGTTTGACAATATTAGCTCCTGAACGGAAATTTATATCAAGAAGTATTTTAGACGCATTTGGAAAATCCTTTGCAAACTGAAACATAAGCTTTGAATCAGCTCCCCTGAATCTATATATAGACTGGTCATCATCACCTACAACAAAAAGGTTATTTTCTGGTGCAGCAAGCATCTTTATAACGTCATACTGAATTTTATTAATATCCTGAAATTCGTCAATAAGAATATATTTAAACTTCTGCTGCCACATTTTTAAAATATCCGGCCTTGTTGTAAAAAGCTGATAACAAAGAACTAACATATCATCAAAATCGATTTTACGTCTCTTCTTTCTCTCTGCCTCATAATCTCTATATATATTTCTAAATGCATCCGCATTACATTTTTTAGATTTAAATTCATCTACAGGAATCATACTATTCTTTACAAATCCTATTTCCATTCCAATATCCGAAATAAAATCTTCTTCATCAAGCACTTCAACTTCCTGGCATGATACCGCCTTTTTTATAATGGCATTTCTCTCTGCTTCAGATAATATATTTTCAGGACCAAACCGATATGCCCATTTTAATATCCCATAATATATTCCGTGAAATGTACCTATTGTAACTGGACTATTTTTCTGTCCCATAAGGGACAAAAAACGCTGCTTCATTTCTCTTGCGGCGTATTTTGTAAAAGTAATGACCAGAATTTCTTCTGGTCTTACTTGTGATTGTTCTATTAAATATTTTATTCTGTTAACAATAGTAAGGGTCTTTCCAGATCCAGGTCCTGCAAGGACAAGTAATGGACCCTTACCATATGTAACAGCATCATTTTGAGCCTTACTAAAACTCATGTATACCTCACTATGATTATTTTTCTAATAATTCAATACCTTTACGGATTCTTGCAAGTGAATCTTCTTTTCCAAGAATTTCCATAATTTCTGTAGCCCCACCTGGTGTATTCTGTTTTCCAGAAACTGCAGTACGTATTGGCCACATAGCAAAACCTACTTTGCATCCTTTTTCTGTGCAGTATGCTTTTAATGTCTCAAAAAGAGCATCATTGCTAAAATCATCCTGAGCTTCAAGAACTGGAAGGATTTCTTTAAGCACCTCGAGTGATGTCTCTTCATTTGTTTTCATTTTCTTATGGCAGTACATAGCTGTGTCATATTCAGGAACAGCTTCAAAGAAGTCAATCTGATCTTTAATATCAGGGAATACTTCAATTCTTGTCTTAACAAGAGTTGCAATCTTTCTTAAGTCATAGTCTTTTGTTACAACTTCTTTAATATATGACTCTGCTCTTTCAAAGAATGGCTCAAAGTCCATAGCTTTAATATATTCACCGTTCATCCAGCGAAGTTTAACATAGTCAAATACAGCTGGTGCTTTATTTAAGTGACGATAGTCAAATTCTTTTACAAGTTCTTCAAGTGAGAAGATTTCTCTTGTTCCTGCTGGGCTCCATCCAAGAAGTGCAACAAAGTTAACAACTGCTTCTGTTAAGAATCCCTGCTCAATTAAATCTTCATATGAAGAGTGTCCACAACGTTTGCTTAATTTCTTGTGGTTTTCATCTGTAATAAGTGGACAGTGAACATATACTGGAACATCCCATCCAAATGCTTCATATAATCTGTTATATTTAGGTGCAGATGATAAGTACTCGTTACCACGAACAACGTGTGTGATTTCCATAAGGTGATCATCAATAACATTAGCAAAGTTGTATGTTGGATATCCATCAGATTTAATAAGAATCATATCATCAAGTTCTTCATTTGGAACTGTAATATCTCCGTAAATCTCATCATGGAATGATGTTGTTCCTTCATTTGGAACGTTGAGACGGATTACCCATGGTTTACCTGCTGCAAGGTTTGCTTCTACTTCTTCTTTTGAAAGATTTAAACAGTGTTTGTCATATGCTACAATCTGTGTTCCATCTTCTGAAACAGATGTACGAAGTGAATCAAGTCTTTCTTTATCACAGAAACAGTAGTATGCATCTCCCTGCTCTACAAGTTTCTTAGCATATTCTACATAAAGGCCTGATGCTGTACGCTCGCTCTGAACGTATGGTCCAAATCCCTTATCTTTGTCTGGACCTTCATCATGGATAAGACCTGTTTTCTCCATTGTTCTGTAAATAATATCTACAGCACCTTCAACATATCTTTCCTGGTCTGTATCTTCAATACGTAAAATGAAATCTCCACCTTCATGTTTTGCAATAAGGTATGCATATAATGCTGTTCGAAGGTTACCTACGTGCATTCTTCCTGTTGGACTTGGTGCAAATCTTGTTCTTACTTTACTCATTTTTCTTTCTCCATCTTTATTTAGAATTTTTCTTGATACGTATCTTAAATAACGTATCTACTATAAATATAGCAAGGGCCATCATTCCGGCTATCTCAAGAGTCTGAATGAAATAGTAACTACTCATTGCCTGATCACCTGCGATAATGTAATAAACAATTCTATACATTCCGGCTCCAGGCACTGTAGGTAGCATCCCTGCTACTAAAAATATTGTTACAGGAGCTTTAAATACTCTTGCAAATGTATGTGATGTAAGGGCTATTGCAAGTGCTGAAAAAAAAGCTGCTCTTACTACATCTACATTATATTGAAGGCTAATAAGATATACGAAACCTCCAATAGCTCCAATTATCCCTGCATGAGGCAGATACTTCTTTGGAGTTTCAAGAAGTATGGCAAATCCGTATATAGCTACGAACGAACCAATAACTCCTAATAATACCTTCATTTATTATACACCCCCTGTCAAAAACATCGACATAAATGCCATTCCCACTCCAACGCCAAGGGCAACAGCTGCCGCAATCACAAAAGCTTCAAGTATTCTTGCCGCTCCTGAAATATAATTTTCTTCAAGTGTGTCCCTTATGGCATTTGTTATGGCCACACCTGGCACAAGAGGCATTATACCACTTATTATAACTATATTCTGGTCCATTGTAGGCCAGAATTTTTTAACTGTAATTGCTGTAACAGCAATTATAAATGATGACAACATATTTAATATAAATGACCTCATTGAAAGTTTCTTTCCAACTGTCATTATAAACGCCAGCATAATACCTACTATAGCTGATGCTGCCGTTTCCATAAAGCCACCGCCAAAAAGCAATGCAAATCCTGTTGGTATAAGAACTGTAGCAATATTATAAACAGATACACTGTACTGCTTACCACTTATATTCTTTAACTTATTATACGCTTCATCTAGGTTTATCTTACCTGCACAGTAATCTCTGGAGACATTATTTACCTCCATAATTCTGTTAAGGTTTGTCCCTCTGTTTTGAACACGCTTTATTACAGTAACCGGATTCGATTTCTCATCTTCAATGGTAGCAACAATACCTGTCATAGTAACATTAGCCTCAACTGTTTCTGCTTTAGATGTACGAAGAATATAATACATAGTATCTTCAACTCTATGTGTCTCCGCACCACTTTTTAACATTATCTCTCCTGCAAGAACAGCTGTATTCATTATAAGTTTATAATCCATTATAGTCCTGCCTGCTATACATGACTTCTTCTATACTGCTGTTTCCACAGTTCAAGAACAGGTGCTTCAAGGTCAACTTCTGTATTTTCCCTTACTTTTTCTATCTCCTGTCTCATTTCTGTATTTATATCAATATATTCGTCATGCTTAGTTAATAATATATGATACTCTTCAAGAGACATATATTTATAAGAAGCGTAAAGATATGGACGAAGCAATTTCTCATCTTCACATATCTGATATGCGCGGTCATACATCTTTGCTGCTTCCTGATAAAGGAACATCTTACCATATGCCGCACCAAGGCCCGCATATATTTTACCATAAAATTTAGGATCTACACTTTCATCTCTCTCCTGGTTTAATATAGCCTGATATACAATTATCGCTTCTTCTGTCTCGCCACTTTCAAGAAGGTTATCTCCTTTATATTTCTGGCGTTCTATATCTTTTTGATTTTTAAGTCTCTCGAGAACATTCTGGATCCTGATCATCTCAGATTCCTTATATATTTTTGACCTCTTTAATATTGTCAGAACAAATTTCTCAACTGAACCATGAGTTCTTATTACATCTTTAAGTTCATCAGAAAGATCTTTAAGATCAAGCTCCTCCTCAATCCAGTTTAAGAGCTGTTCATTCATTATAGTATAGTCAATAAGATAAAGATTATTGCAGAGATAATAACATAATTCTTCCATTGTATATATCTTGCAATGGATCCTTGTAATCTCATAGGGATTCAGTGCATGTCTGTCATGACAAAGAATTAAACTTCCCATCGTTACCTCCTAAATGTATAATCTTTTCTTCATGAAAATCTGTAGGCTGGAAAAATTCTCCAAATCCTACATCCTTTATTGTTACCTTACATGTCTTCTCATCAAGGAAAAGCGTCTCTATCTGAAGCCTCATAGAATACTCTCCTCGTTTAGGTAATTTATCTAAAGAGATTATTTCTGTTCTTACCGTTCCTTGAACTAATGATTCTATTCTAAGTTCTATATCCTCCATATCTTCAAGAAGAACTTCCCACTGATTGTTTGATTCATACCAGTGATTTCCCCATGAAACTATAGGATACCACATTTCCTGACCATCTACACGCATACTTACAGTTATTTGATCTGTAAGCTTTGACTCTGATAAATATACAGGGTCTTCTATTTTCATATAAAGCTTTCTATATGCTGTATAACAAGCACCTTTACTAAAAAGATTATTTCCAATAAAAGCACGTCTTCCATTACAAAGCACTCTAAGCGATCTTGGATACCAGTTATTTTCAAATCCTTCACCTGTTAGGAATACTGATGAAACTGTTCTTTTATCAAAAACACTTTCAATAAACTTACAGAATATAAGGTCCGCATCTTTAGCTTTGTCTTCGTTAAGTACAGGATATACCGCTGCGAGCTCTTTCATGTGAGCACTTGCAACTTCGTCTACAGTAACAAAAGTTCTCTTTCCACCGCCAAGGCCTGGTTTAAGTCTTCTTAGCATATAAGCTTTAATACCATTTCTGTCACAGTTAAAAAGAGCCGCCTCATATTGCCACAATTCCTTTGGCTGATAGAAAAGATAATAACAGAAACTTTCTTTATAGTCCTGTATAAAAATCTGATTCTTTTCTATTCCCATTCTTGAAGCAATACCACGAAGAAGCTGAGCTATCTCCTCAGTAAGCTCAGATACGCTAAAAACAATTCCTTCTATATTTGGAAATGACTGAAGAGACATCTGTATAAACTTTGATAAAAGCCATACCGCTTCATATGATTCCTCGCCAAAATATACCTTTTCTCCTGCAAGACTCTTCTCAAGAAGTCTTGTAACTGTGAAGCCCTCTTTTACTGAAACAAGTCTTTTTGCTTCTTTACCATATGCCCATGTATCTCTTAATTTGCCAATAATAAGTGGAATTTGAAAATTATCCTCATCCACTTCTAAAGTTTCCGGTTCTAGGAGCTGCTCGTTATAATAACTGATCTGACAATTTTTTTCATTTATCTCATATCCGATTATTGTGCCTGATCCCATTACAGACTTCCCCCTTTTACATTTTTATTCATACTGTTCAAATATATTTGATGCAAGGGTATCTTCCACCATATATTCTTTAAGTTTCTTTTCGTATTCTTCGCCTTCACTTAACATAACATCATTAAGTCTGCCATATCTTCCAATATCGCCTTCCTTAATACTTGCTGTACATGTCTTTTTATCACTTCGGTAAGTATTGCCATCAATTACTTCTTTAAAGTAATATTTAAGCTTTTCATTTGCAAAAAGAACAAATTTCTTAACATATATATTATCATACATAGGTGTAAGCACTTCTGTTGAATACTCTGCAGGAGCATCTGTTCCTTTTAAAAGTTGATAATATAACATTACTCTGCTTCCCTTTTGTCCTTTATATTCAATAAGTACTTTATCCCATAACTGTAACTCTATAAGCCACTCTTTATCATATGCCTTAAAGAATGGAAAATAAATCTGCTTTCCGCTTAATTCCTGAAGGAATTTCTTTAATATCTTTTTAAGAAGGCTTGAATATTCTCTTGTTGAGTAATATTTAAGTACAGCTATCTTACATATATCAATTGTCTCTTCGCCTTTTTCATATTCCTTACATATAATATCAATTATGCTCTTTGAAATCTTTCTTCCATCAACAACATAATCTCTTGACATATATGCAAGATATGCCTGCTGAAGTCCCACATATGCACCTTCTGCATAATATGCTTCGAAAATCTGATCTATGGCAAATATTCTCTCTGTGAAAATTGTCTGCGTTAAAATTCTCTCACCTAATCTGTGAATATGAACTTCGTATTCTTTTGCTTCTCTCCAAAGTCTCTTCATATCTGAAGTTGCACCACAATAATATATTGAAAGATATGTAAGTAAAACCTTATCATACTGACCCTTCTTGAAAAGTTCAAAACATACATATGTAAGAAAGTCATCATTTTCATAATTACTTTCTCTTATATGCTTACTGCAAAGTGCAAAAAGTTCTTCTTCAGGGTAGCACTCAATACCTGTCTCTTTTACTTTCTCAAGTGTTAGTGGCTCATGCTCTTCCACATTTCTATTATGATTAAGACTGTTCATAAATTTTCTGCAAAGATCCATAAATCTAAGTTCATAGAACATTCTTCTGCTCTCATATGGAATTGTATCTGTATAATGCTTATTATCATTAGACTCCCATATGATTCGATCAGATTTAGAATACATACAAACAAGTGTCTCGTCTTCTTTATAAGGAACCTTAGATGTTATAGTTCCATCTTCTGATATAACAATTATATACTTCATACCAGGTACTTTAGTAGAAATCTGATATGTATAACAAATGTCTCTAAGGGCCAGTATTCTGTCTTTTGTCATTGATCTTTCATCAATGAAACGCTTGTAAATAATACGAAGTGGCTCGCTTATACGCACCTTTTCAAGCTGATGCCATGCAAACACTTCCATCTCATCACGATAATGGGCATAAATCTCACTTGATTCATCCTCAAAACTAATAAGGTTTGCATAAAGAATTGCACACTTTTGATAGTTAAGTGTATTACCATGCATAAAATAAAGATATACAGATCTTGGAAGTGGTTTATCTGCATCCTTATTAGTAATTGATGTCATATAATACTCGTAGAGCTGTGCAATCTTAAGTTCACTTTCAACAGCTTTCTCATACCATTTAAAATACTTATTATCTACACAGTTTCCTTTAATAAGAAGAGTACATATAGCTGTAAGGATCATTGACTCCTCATACTGCTCATAACATAATACAAGTGTCTTATATAAAACATTATCAAAATACTTCATCTGACTTGCAAGATTAGATGTGTAAAGAGCAAGTTCTTTTGTCATAAGTCCATGTCTTGCTGCAAAGTAAAGCACTCTTATTTCAAACATTCCAAGCTTCTTAAGTGATGCACTCTTTTCAAGAAAACACTTAAGTGCTTCATAGTAAAACCATGTATTATTTGTCTTTTCTTCATAAAAATGCTTTTCAAGAATATTTAAACGCTCACTGTAAATCTTATACTCTGAATCCACATTAACAAGCATACAAAGAATCATCCAGCTTTCAGGATGCTTTAAATATGATTTTGATAGTTCTTCCGCTACTCTTCTTTGTCCTATTGAATCATTGCTTAAAAGTGTTGTAAGGTACAGATAATATGAACTTATCTCTGCATTCTTTCCTAATGCAAATCTATTATAATTGTATGATTCAAGAATTGCCTTAGCCTCGTCAAATCTTTCACCTAAAATACAAATATGTGCATTAGCAAGAAGATAGAATTCGTTCTTTCTATTGTTATCTCGAAGAAGTGTCATCATTCTTACAGATTCATCTGCCCACTCTTTAAGAGTAAGTTTTCCTGCCTTGCACATAAGAAATCTCTTAATAATACCAGCAAGTTCCCTGCTTGAATCTTCTCTTTCCTCATCTCTTACTATATTCTTCTCAACTATTATTTCATACTCATATACTTCATATGGAGTATTTAAAATAATCTTTCCATAGTTACTTCCGTTATGTAAATATTCAGGTGAAACTGAATACTCAAGGCGATATGCATTTCCAATAAATTCATTAGTCGTAATATAATTTCTCTCAACCTTAACGAACTTACCTTCTGTTTCAATTGTTATTGGAAGATATCCCCATGTATTCTTCTTAACAGATAATATCTCATTACGCTCCTTAGTAATGTCCATAAATACTCTGTTGTCATCTTCAAGTGTAAGATATAATTTCTCTTTTTGTTTACATCCGACTAAGAACTCTTCTAAGGCCTGCTCATCAATTTCCCATGCGCGCATGTTCTCGTAAAGAGATTTAATTCTCTTATCTTCATATTTAAGTATCTCGTAAAAATCTCTTGAACGTAAAAGTTTAACTGCTTCAGCTGAATCTTTAAATGCAAGTTTCTTGAAATCTTCAAGACTCTGGCAACGTCCGTAACTTGTAGTTATATATGGCTTTTCAATTATGGCTGTAAAAGCAACATCATATTCACCACCATTACATACGATAGTAAATTTCCCGTGTTCTACATGACCAGGTCTAAGTCCTGATCCATCATATGTAAAATATATATTTACAGGATTGCCGTCGAACCCTTGGTCCTGACAGCGTACACGATAAGAAGAAGAATATACAAGTCCTCTTATTGTACCTTCTCCCTCATTCTGCAGTGAAAAACTACCTTTATATATTTCGCCCTCTCCTACACGTAAAATAAGTCGTGTTTCAGGAAAGATTATATCCGGTTGTGAAATATTAAAATCACCTTTAGCCAGTCGTTTAATCTTATTCTTCAAATCCGTCACCTACTTATACATCTTTCGTTGCTTTTTTCAATAAGAACGCTATAATAAATTATAACATCAACTTGTCCATACATGCAATGGGCAATTAAAGAAATGCAAAGGAGATTGTATACATGAATACAAAGCCTCATTTTCACGGAAGTGACCTTGAAAAGATAGAAAAATACTATAATATCCCAAAGGAATCAATAGTCAAATTTGCAGCTAACGTTAATCCCCTTGGTATATCAGAAAATGTCAAACACCTTCTAATAAATAACTTAGATATTATATCTTCATACCCTGACAGAGAATACGCATCTCTTAGGAACTCTATATCCGAATATCTCAATATAAATCCTGACAATATTTTGGTAGGTAACGGATCAACAGAATTTATATCTCTTCTTATACAGCAGCGCCTTCCAAAGAAAGCTCTTATAATAGGCCCTACATACTCTGAATACTCAAAAGAGCTGTCTTTATCAAATTGTATACAAGAATACTATCTGTTAAAAGAAGAAGATAACTTTGAAATAGATGTAACAGACCTTACATGCACGCTTAATAACGGATATGACATGCTTATTATATGCAATCCAAACAATCCTACCTCTTCCGCAATCTTAAATGGTAATATGAGAATCATTTTAGAAGAATGCAGGAAAAGAAATATATTTGTAATGATTGATGAAACTTATGTAGAATTTGTACCTGATGGATGCAACGTTTCTTCTGTACAATTTACAAAAGAATATGACAACCTTATTGTCCTTCGCGGGGTTTCTAAGTTCTTTGCATCACCTGGACTTCGTTTTGGATATGCTATAACAGGAAATAACAATTTTCTTAAAACTGTTAAAGAACATCAAATTCCTTGGGCACTTAACAGTGTTGCTGCTTTTTGCGGAGAACATTTCTTTAAAGATAGTGAATTTATAAGTAATACCAGATCTCTTATTAATATAGAAAGAACTCGTATTTTTGACGAATTATCTACAATAAACGGACTTAAAACTTACCCTGCTTTTGCCAACTTCTTCCTTGTAAAAATCACAAGAGAAGGTATCACATCCGCAGACGTATTTGAGGCCTGTATTAAAAAAGGACTTATGATAAGGGACTGTTCTTCTTTTAATCTGCCGGGCGGAGAATATTTCCGCTTTTGTATTATGTCCAAAGATGACAACAATCAACTATTAGAAGTCCTGAAATCCACCATCAAACCAAATAAATAACAGTAAATCAAACAAAAACCCACACAATTAATATAATTTGTACTGTTGTTTTATTTGAAAATGTGCTATAATGTAATTGTATTTTAAATAGCAAGAATCAATGAATGGAGAAGAACGCTATGAATTTAATCGAAACAGTAAAAGGAGCCGGTATTGTAGGAGCCGGTGGGGCAGGATTTCCTACTCATGTGAAGTTAAACACAAAGGCTGAGTATTTTATCGTTAATGCTGCCGAGTGTGAACCACTGATTGAAACAGATAAGTTTTTATGCAGAACTTTTGCTGACGAGTTGATCAAAGGTATTACTTTAATCGCTGATCATCTTCAGGCACCAAAGCGTTACATCGCATTAAAGGGCAAATACAAACCAGAGATTGCCGCTTTACGTGAAGCTATTGAGAAAAACCATGCAAACATTGAAATTTTTGAAATGAGAACCTACTATCCAGCAGGTGATGAGCAAGTTATTGTTCAGCAGATTACTGGAAAGACAGTTCCAGAACGAGGAATTCCAATCGAAGTAGGTGCAGTAGTAGATAACGTTGGTACTATTATCGGAATTTACCGTGCTATGACACAGGATCAGAAAGTTACAGACAAATACCTTTCTATCGTTGGTGAAGTTAAAGAACCTATCATGTTAGATGTTCCAATCGGAACTTCTATAAGAGAATGTATTGCAGCTGCTGAGCCAAGAATTTCAGATTATGGAATTATCATGGGTGGACCTATGATGGGTAAAGTATTCTATAAAGATGAAGATATCGATAAACAGATTGTTACAAAGACAACAGGTAACGTTATCGTTCTTCCTAAAGATCACTACCTTATCAAAAAGGTTCAGGTACCTATCGAACGCTTAAAACATCAGGCTAAGAGCGCATGTATCCAGTGTCGTATGTGTACAGATTTATGTCCACGTTTCCAGACAGGACATAATATTCAGCCACATCTTGTAATGCGTAATGTATGGCGTGAAGACTTTATCGAATCAGATGAAGAATTCTTAAAGACATACGGACTTGCAGCTAACTGTTCTAGCTGTGGTGTATGTGAAATGTTCTCATGTCCAATGGGACTTTCACCAAGAAAGGTAAACGATTATATGAAAGTTAAATTAAGAGAAAGAGGAATTCAGGTTCCTAAGACTCCTAATCCAGTAGCAAGACCTACTATCGATCAGAATCGTATACCTACAGAGCGTCTTATTGCAAGACTTGGTCTTACACAGTATTATGGACCACATGCTCACGAGCTTAAGACTCTTGTTCCAGACGAAGTTTATATTCCTATGTCAATGCACATTGGTAAACCAGCAGCACCTGTAGTAGCCGTAGGAGACACAGTTGTTAAGGGTGACCTTATTGGACAGGCTGACGAGAAAGCATTAGCAGCTAACATCCATGCAAGTGTAAACGGAACAGTAACTGAAGTATCACCAGCAGGTATCAGAATAAAAGTTAACTAATGGAGGAATGTAAAATGGGAAATTCAGTTGGAATGTTAGAATTATCCAGTATCGCTAAAGGAATTGAAACATGTGACCATGTTCTTAAATCAGCAGAAGTTGAATTATTAAGATCTTCAACACTTTGCCCAGGTAAATACATGATTATTATCGGCGGAGACACAAGTAGCGTTAATGCTGCTATGTCAGTTGGTGAAGAAATTGCAGGACCATTCTTAGTAGATAAACTTCTTATTGCTAACGTAAGCGACCAGCTTATGCCAGCTATCTGTAACACATCAGAAGTACCTCCTAAAGGAGCTGTTGGTGTGTTAGAGTTCTACTCAGTAGCATCAGCTATCGTTGCTGCAGATACAGCTGCTAAAGCTGCAGATGTACACCTTATGGAAATCCGTACAGGATTTGCTATCGGTGGTAAAGGTTTCGTAACATTATCAGGTGACGTAAGTGCTGTTACTGCTGCTATTAAAGCTGCAGAGACAGAAAGTGAACTTATCGTTAACTCTTGCGTTATTCCAAGACCTACAGAAAAACTTTACGAAGCACTTATGTAATAAACATATTTTAACAATTAAGCTCCGGATTAATTTTCGGAGCTTTTTTTGTATCTGTTTTCAGATTCTTTTTGTTTTATATAGTTACATTTTTTATATTAAATGCTATAATAAACAGTGTATCTATTGATACAAAAGGAGGGCATATTATGACGAAACTTGTAATTACAATGAGCCGTCGTTTCGGTACAGGAGCAAGTGTTATTGCCAAGGAGCTTTCTAAGCAGCTTGAAATACCAGTTTACGACAGAGCTTATATAGAACAAAAGGTTAACGATCGTAAATATCAGTCTGAAGCAGAAGCTATTAAGAAGCTCGCTGAAAAACCATGTATCATTCTTGGACGATGCGCTTCAGAGATTCTTAAAGACCAGGGAAATGTATTTAACATTTTCGTATGTGCTTCTAAAGAAGACCGTATTAAACGTATTATGAAACTTGAATCATTAACATTTGAGGAAGCGAAAGCTAAAGTTGAGACAACTGACAAGCAGCGTGCCGATTACTACTACGAGCACACAGGAAAGACATGGGGAGATATTAACGACTACAATATCATTCTTGATACTACAGAATTAGGCGTTGAGAACTGCCCTGATATTCTTATGAACTACTTTAGAAAACTTGAATATATTTAAAATTTAATTTTAACTGCAAAAAGGGTTATTGGACATGCACGTCACAATAACCCTTTTTTATATTTATATTATTTTTTAAAGGCTCATATCATTAAACACTTCTCTTTTAAGTGATTTATCCTGGTGTGCAACGATTGTTGTACAGATAGCATCACCTGTAATATTAACAGCTGTTCTTGTCATATCAAGAATTCTATCGATACCCATAATAAGTGCAATACCTTCAACTGGAAGACCTACTGCATTAAATACCATAGAAAGTGTTATAAGACCAACTCCTGGTACTCCTGCTGTTCCAATAGATGCAAGTGTTGCTGTTGAGATTACTGTAATATAATCTGCAATTGTAAGATCGATACCAAATGCCTGGGAAACGAACATAACCGCAACTCCCTGCATAATAGCTGTACCATCCATATTAATTGTTGCACCAAGTGGTATTGTAAATGATGAAATCTTCTTTGAAACTCCCATCTTCTTATCAAGTGTATCAATAGAAAGTGGAATTGTTGCATTTGATGTTGCTGTTGAAAATGCAAATCCCATAACTGGAAGGAATTTCTTAATAAACTTAAATGGATTAAGTCCTGTAAATATTTTAAGCAGAATCTGATATACCCCAAATCCCTGAAGGAATAATGCAAGGAATACAGCTCCCATATATTTAAGCATTGGAATAAAAGCGTCAAATCCAATACCTGCAAATGTTTTACCAATAAGACAGAAAACTCCAATTGGCGCAACTTTCATTACTGCCATTGTCATATCCATCATAATATCATTAAATTCTGAGAAGAACTGTGAAACTCCTGTTGCTCTCTCTCCTCTTTTTGATAAAAGAATACCAACAAAAAGTGCGAAGAAAATTATCTGGAGCATGTTTCCTTCAGCTAATCCCTGAATTGGATTTTTAGGAATGATATTTAAAATAGTATCTGCAAAACTAACCTGCTCTGCAACCTTAGTCTCTGCCATCTCTATACTTGAAATGTCAAGACCTGTTCCAGGGCTTATTATATGTCCTACTGTAAGAGCAAGACTAATAGCAACTGCTGTAGTAAAAAGGTAGAAAATAAGCGTCTTAACTCCTACTCGTCCAAGTGTCTTTGTATCACCAATTGCCATACTTCCGCATACAAGTGAGCAAAAAACAAGTGGTACAACAAGCATCTGCATCATTCTAAGGAATCCATTACCAAGAACATAGAATACACCATTAATAATGATATCATCTCTCAAATGTCCTGCCGGCACATAATAATGAAGAATTATACCTGTTATAGCACCAAGTATAAGACTAATAAAGATCCACGTGGTAAGTCCTATTTTCTTTTTTTCTTTCGTATTTGTCATATTCTACTCTCCTAAATGATTTTCTGTTATATATTCCGCTAACGCCTCTTTCCATGAAACAGG
>SAMEA104404100__coassemble_1610_pt1 | contig 19802 bp, 16 predicted proteins | sample SAMEA104404100__metabat2_high_PE_088 | metagenome-assembled genome bin SAMEA104404100 (sample SAMEA104404100) | Balaenoptera acutorostrata
CTCCTAAATGATTTTCTGTTATATATTCCGCTAACGCCTCTTTCCATGAAACAGGACGTTCGATATTACACATTCTAAGCATCATATCATCTAGAACAGTATATCTTGGAACCTTTGATTCGTTTCTGTTTACAGGTACTATTAAACTTTCGTCTCCTCCAATAAGTTTTACAGTTTCAACTGCAAGGTCATATCTTGAGCAGTATCCATTACATACTGTATGGAAAATACCTTCCTGCTCAGATTTTATAAGACGTAAGATTACTTTCGAAAGTTCTTTGGCACTTGTAGGACATGCATAGTCATCTACAGCAGCCTCCACCTTTTCGCCTGCTTTAACTTTAGATATTACATAATTAACAAAGTTATCACCTTCTAAACCGTATACCCATGAGCTTCTTATAATAAGATGTTTAGGCGCAAGTTCTTTAACAAAGTTCTCACCAGCAAATTTTGATTTACCATAAACTGTTACCGGATTTGGTGTGTCAAATTCATGATAACCTCTTTCTTCCTCACACGAGAAAATATCATCTGTTGAAATCTGAATAATTCTTGCATCGATTTTTCTTGCAACAGCACTTAAGTTTCTTGCTCCAAGTGCATTTACCTTGTAGGCTTCTTCCATATGCTCTTCGCAAAATTTGGCATCAGGAATACCTGCGCAGTTAATAATAGCATTTGGTCTGTATCTTAATCCAAAACGATTAACAGCCTCTGCGTCTGTAATATCAAGATCATCAATATCTGTCTGAAAAAGATCAACATCTCTTGTATCAAGGATATTTCTTATCATTGTTCCAACTCGTCCTGATGCTCCTGCAACCCATACTTTACCGTATTTGTAACCCATACTACTTCTCTCCATTCCTTAAAAAAGGCTACTTAAGATATTCTTAAGTAGTCTTTTTTCTTATTATTGTTTACTTATTTTCTTCCTGCTGTTTCATTGTGTAACCCTTCTTCTTGAAGTCAATTTTGTTCCACAATTCTTTATCAACATCAATTTTTAAATCTTGTTTCCATTTGGAAATAATCTCATTGTACTGATAATCAATAGCAGCCTGTGTTTCCACATCAGAAGTTACATCTTCTTCACCATCTTTTGGTTCTTCTGCTGTTTCCTCTTTTGTATCTTCTGTATTAGTTTCTTTTGCTGTCTCTGCTAATTCTTCAGCCTCTTTCATAAGTGGTTCATTCATCTTATACTGAATAGTCATAAGTTCAAGAAGTTCAACTATTGTTTCTTCATCTGCCGAAACTTCTCCTAAAACCTCTTCATTGTTTGATGAAAGGAAATCTTTAGCCGCCTGTTCAATTGCTGTCTTTTCCTCATCTGTTATAGAAACATTATAATCTTTGGCATGCTGTCTTAAAACATACATTGTTGTAAGATTTTCCATAATACCATCTTTAATAGTAACATCAAATGTTACTCCTGATTCATCAGCCTGATTCCACATCTCATCAGAAGTTGTTCCCATCATTCCAGCATAATATGTCTCATAACTTGCCTGCTGAAGTCTTGCAAAGAAATTAGCTGTTCCAAGTAAAACCTCTTCTTCTCCTACTGTAGCTACAACTGCGTCTGGATCTAATTTATTACCGCATCCTGTAAGTGTACTAAAACACATTACCCCTGCAAGACCTAACACTGCTGCTTTTTTAGCAAATTTATTCATAATACAAGCACTCCTTCCTTTTTTATAATTATATGTGCTTAGTTCTATAATTAAACATTACTATTGAAAATTATAACTGTTTTGGCCTAATCTAACAAGCTTTTTATATCATTTAACAGCATTTTCACAGTGTCAAAGATACTATCGTTACTATTTTTACCTGTTTTAAGTTTCTTTTCGTAATAAAAATACGGCTCAGCCTCACTCTTAAATACAAGATCACCTTTATATTTTGTTATAAGTTCAGGTATCTTTTCAGGTTTAACCTTTGCTTTTTCATACATAGTCATCTTAATGCCGCTGCCCTTTCCTGTAACTTCAGTTATATATGCACTGTGAGCTAGAGCCTTTAACGATGCTATTGTAAGAAGCTGTTGTACTTTCTTTGGTATATCTCCAAACCTGTCTATAAGTTCTTCTAACATGTCATCCATATCTTCTTCTGTTTCGATAGCCGCAATTCTTTTATATATATCAAGTTTTTGATACACATTTGAAATATATGATTCTGGAATATAAGCATCCACATTAAGGTCAATAGCTGTATTAAAGTCATCCTCTTCTATCTCACCTTTTTCATGTCTTACAGCTTCATTAAGCATCTTGCAGTAAAGATCATAACCTACAGCTTCCATATGTCCACTTTGCTGTGCTCCAAGTAGATTTCCTGCTCCTCTTATTTCAAGATCACGCATGGCAATCTTAAATCCAGAACCAAGATCCGTAAATTCTCTTATAGCTGCAAGTCTTTTTTCTGCTATTTCCTTAAGCATTTTATCTGGACGATACAAAAGAAATGCATATGCCATTCTATTAGACCTTCCAACACGGCCCCTAAGCTGGTAAAGCTGAGATAATCCCATCTTGTCAGCATCGTGAATTATCATTGTATTGGCATTTGATATATCAAGACCTGTTTCAATAATGGTTGTTGAAACCAAAACATCAATATCGCCATTAATAAAATCGCACATAATCTCTTCAAGTTCACGTTCATTCATCTGTCCGTGAGCATATGTAACAACTGCATCTGGCACAAGTTTTTGAATCTTTCCTGCCACATCAGCTATATCACTTACTTTATTATAAACATAATAAATCTGACCGTCTCTTGATAATTCCCTCTCTATTGCTTCTCTTACAACCTCTTCATTATATTCAAGAACATAAGTCTGCACCGGCATTCTGTCCATTGGTGCTTCTTCAAGTACACTCATATCCCTTATTCCAATAAGACTCATATGAAGTGTTCTTGGTATAGGAGTTGCTGTAAGCGTAAGAACATCAACATTTTCTTTTAACTGTTTTATTTTCTCTTTATGTGTAACTCCAAATCTTTGCTCCTCATCAATTATAAGAAGCCCCAAATCTTTATATTCCACATCTTTAGATAAAACTCTGTGTGTCCCAATAACAATATCTGTTATACCCTTTTTTACATTCTCAATAGTCTTTTTCTGCTGGGCTGCTGTTCTAAATCTGCAAAGAAGCTCTATCTTAACCGGGAAGTCCTTCATGCGCTGTACAAAGGTATTATAATGTTGCTGAGCAAGAATTGTTGTAGGAACTAAGTAAACAACCTGTTTACTCTCTTGAACAGCCTTAAATGCAGCTCTTATAGCTATCTCTGTCTTTCCATAACCTACGTCACCACATACAAGACGATCCATTATCCTCTTGCTTTCCATATCCCTTTTTGTATCATTAATAGCCTTAAGCTGATCTTCTGTCTCCTCAAATGGAAACATCTCTTCAAATTCACGCTGCCACACTGTATCATGTCCATATTCAAACCCATCTGTATTTTGTCTTGTGGCATAAAGTTTTACAAGATCTTTTGCTATTTCTTTTACTGCGCCTCGTACCTGAGTTTTTGTCTTAATCCATTGATTAGAACCAAGTTTATTAAGTTTAGGAGGCTTTGCATCTGCTCCTGCATATTTCTGTATAAGATCAAGCTGAGTTGCCGGAAGATACAAATTGCTTCCTCCTGCATATGATATTTTCATATAATCTTTTGCGACCCTGTCAACTTCAATCTTTTCAATTCCTTCATATATGCCAAGACCATGATTTTCATGTACAACATAATCTCCTGGTTTAAGCTCTGTAAAGTTCTGGATTTTACGACCTTCATAGGTTTTACGTTTTTTCTTCTTTTTATGATTACCAAATATATCTGTCTCGGATATTACCATGTATTTTATAAGTGGATATTCATATCCTGTCTCTACATGGCCGTATGCTGTCATTATCTCCTGAGAATTTACTACGCGGTTTAAATTCTCACCATAAAAACTTGATAATCCATAATCTCTTAAATCTTCTGCAAGTCGTCTTGCTCTTGTTCTTGAACCTGATAAAAGTATTACTCTGTATCCATTTGATTTAAGTTTTCTAAGATCCTTTGTAAGAGTATCGAAACTATTATTGTAAGGATTTACACCTTTAACTGTTATACTATGCACATCTCTTATTTTAAGTTCCTTACATCTTGTTTCAAGTACTGCAAACCCTATACTATAGTAATTGTCTATGCGCTTAAAAATATCTTTAACTTTAAACACTTTAAGATTGTCATCGTCATCTTTTATATCAGCTTCCATTCTGTTTTCAAGGCTTGTTTCATACTCCTTATAAACTTCTGTAATACGCTCTACAAGCCTTTGTGGCTCATCTAAGAAAAGAAGTGTATCCTCTTGTTTAAAATAATCAAGGAATGATACTTTTTCATTTTCCTTTGCCATTACATCAGATGCTGGATATATAAGTAACTTAGAAATATTTTCTATGGATCTTTGACTTTCAAGATCAAAAGTCCTTATAGAATCCACTTCATCTCCCCATAGTTCTATACGTACAGGTTCTTCTTCAGTAAGTGGAAATACATCTAATATGCCTCCTCTTACTGCAAACTGTCCAGGACCTGCTACTTCCACTTCCCTTTTATAACCCATAAATACAAGTTCTTTTTCTATTTCTGTAAGATTGATAACAGAATCATTTCTAACAACAAGTCTGTGCTCTTTCATTTCAGATGGTGATGCTATTCCATCAACAAATGCATCTATAGTTGTTATAACTGATATATTCTTTTTCTCTTCGTTTTCAAGAACTGCACTTATAACTTCCATTCTCTTAGCAGCTATATATTTTCCTTTAATATCTGCATGATAGAAAAGAAGATCCTTTGCAGGGTAAAGGTATACGTCATCTGATAAAAATCTGTACTCCTCATAGGCTTTCCTTGCCTTTTCATCACTTGAATATACAAGGATGTTGTATATAGTATCGTCGCCTAGGGCAGCGGCCATATGTGTCTTCTGAGACGTTACACACCCTGATATCTGAAGTATACCTTTATCTTTTCTTCTATTTTTATATATTTCGTTAAACTCAGCTATTTCTTTTAAGGGTTGGAAAAAAGCTTTCATTTTATCCTAGTTTTCCTCTTTCTTTTTCCTATTATATTCATTCATTGCCTGATCAATATCTCCACTTAAAATGCACTCAACTGCTTTACATGCATCATCATAAGCTTCGTCCATAAATACTTTCTCAGACTTTGTAAAATGTCCTAATACATAATCAGCAAGATCCATTTTTGATGGTTTCTCACCTACACCAACTTTTATTCTTGGGAACACCTGGCTTCCTAAGTGGGCAATAATATTTTTAATTCCATTATGACCACCAGCGCTTCCTTTTTTTCTAATTCTAAGCTGACCAACACCAAGACTTATATCATCATATATGATTATAAGTTCTGTATCAGTATCAACTTTATAATACTCTGTAAGACTTATAATACTCTCACCACTTAAGTTCATATATGTCTGTGGTTTAGCAAGTATTACCTTTTGTCCATTAATAACACCTTTACCTATAAAAGCTCTGTGTTTCTTTGTATCAACTGAAATATTATATTTATCTGAAAGTCTGTCTATAACATCAAATCCAACATTATGTCTTGTACCTTCATACTGTTTATCCGGATTACCAAGTCCTGCAATAATATACATTTCTTTACCTCTACTTTCGTTTTAGCCTACTCATTCTATTTTATTCTACATTAAAAAAGAAAGCCACACAAGTGCGACTTTCTTTTGTCATTTTATTAATTAAATTTTCTATTAGCCTTCAACTATTAAGTACTGTCCGTTTGGAAGTGTAAATACTTCTGAAGCATCCTCAAGCTCATCTACGCTCATTGTGTCAACGTCCATACCGCTCTCGCTTAAATAATCTCTTACTTCGTCGATAGATTCAACTACAACTGCCATACAGTCTTCAAGAAAAGCTTCTGCTTCCTCTAATGTTTCTGCTACAGGCTCATCAAATAACTGTGTTTGTTTTTCTAAAAAAGTTCCAAGACATTCTTCACTATATTCGTTCATAACATTCACCTCTTCGTTTCAATTTTACAATAAATCAAGCAGTTCTTCGGCTTTATCTATAATGCATGTCGCTCCTGCTTCAATTAAGACTTCTCTTTTACGGAATCCCCATGAAACTCCAACTGTCTTAACATCTGCATTAATTCCTGTACATATATCAACATCTGAATCACCTATGTACACAACCTCTTCTCTACTAACACCAAGCTTATCTGCAATTTCAAATACTGCTGTTGGATCAGGTTTTCTTGGAACACCTTCCATCTGTCCTCTTGCAATATCAAAAATCCCTTCGCCAAATATCTTAGATACAACGCTTTTAACTTCTCTATCCGGTTTGTTAGACAAAACTGCAAGTTTAATACCTCTTTCTTTAAGAGATGTAAGGAGTTTAACTATGCCGTCATATGGAACAACTTTGTATGTACAGTTATCTTTAAATATTCTATCATACACTTCCATAGCTTCTTCAATTCGAAGTTTATCCGGATCTCCTGAAACTTCTAAAGTCTTTTCAAGAAGAACCTTAGAACCATTACCTACAAACATACGACACTGTTCTTTTGTTATAATTGAAAGATTCATTTCTTTCATACTTTCGTTTACTGAAAATGTCAGTGAATCAAGTGTATTTGTAAGTGTTCCATCAAGATCAAAAATACAGGCTTTATACATTATGACTCCTTCTTTTTGTTGCATCTTAATATGCTTGTCTATCTTTTTTTGCATTTCGCTATTGATATAATATTATGAACTGATAAAAATTTCAACAGTTAATACTAAATTAGTAAATTTTATCATTCCAACATATCCCATTTATCCGCAAGATTATTTATCTGAGATTCAAATTTTGCCTTGTCTTTGTTCGCAAGTCCCTCGCACTTATTAATAACATTAAGAAGTCTTCTTCCAGCCATAATAAGTCTATCAAATGCACTATCAGCTTTCTTCTGTGCAGGTTTTCTAGCTTTAATAGGAATTCTGACACCTTCGCTTATTATCGTATTTGTTGCAAGGTCAATCTCTGCATTAGGATATGGAGCCCATGCAGGGCAGTTAAATTTCTCTTCTATTGTCTTTGCAAACTCTTCTGTTACATCATCTTCACCATGAACTACAAATACTCGCTCAAATGGTGTTACAAAGCCACCAAGCCAGTTTAAAAGTCCATTCATATCTGCATGTCCGCTAACACCGTGAAGGCTTTCAATTCTCGCTCTTACTTCAATTTCCTCACCAAAAAGTTTTATATTTTTCTCACCTTCAAGAAGTCTTCTTCCAAGTGTTCCTTTTGCCTGATACCCTACAAATAGTATAGTACATTCTGATCTCCATAAATTATGTTTTAAGTGATGTCTTATTCGACCGGCATCACACATACCTGATGCTGAAATAATAACCTTAGGTTTCTCAATAAAGTTAATCATCTTAGAATCATCACTTGTTGTAGATATCTTAAGGCCATCAAACACAAGTGGATTAATACCTGCATTAACAAGTTTCATTGCATCTTCATCAAAACACTCATTAACATTCATTGAAAATACTTTCGTTGCCTCTATTGCAAGTGGACTATCTAAGTAAACTTCAAAATCATTGTATTTACCAAGCATCTTCTTCTCTTTAATTTCTCTTATAAAATAGAGAAGTTCCTGAGTTCTTCCAACTGCAAATGAAGGTATGACAACATTACCATTCTTATCAAATGTTTCTTTTAATATCTTAGCAAAATCTCCAAGATAATCAATCTTTTCAGTTGAATGTACACGATTACCATAGGTTGACTCTATTACAACATAATCTGCCGACTCAGTAGGTGATGGATCTTTAATAATAGGCTGATTTATATTACCTACATCTCCTGAAAATACAATTTTCTTCTTTAAATCGCCTTCTGTAACCCATACTTCTATACTTGCAGAACCTAAAAGATGTCCAACATCAGTAAATCTTATCTCTATTCCTGGAAAGATTTCCACAATCTCTCTATACTGACATGGAACTAGAAGCTCAATTGCATCAAGTGCATCCTGCATTGTGTAAAGTGGTTCAACAGATGGCTGTCCTGCACGTTTACCTTTTCTATTCTTCCACTCAGCCTCAAATTCCTGGATGTGGGCACTGTCTCGAAGCATTATATTACAAAGATCTGATGTTGCATATGTAGTATAAATGCCGCCCTTAAATCCTTTTTTAGTAATCAGTGGTAAAAGACCCGAATGATCAATATGCGCATGTGTAAGAAGTACGCAGTCAATTTCACTCTCCGCTATAGGAAGACCTGGATTCTCATAAAGATCTGGTCCCTGCTCCATACCACAGTCAACAATGATATTCTTACCTGCTGCCTGTAATAAGTGACAGCTTCCGGTAACCTCATGTGCCGCTCCAATAAAAGTTAGCTTCATAAAATGCTTCAACCCCTTTTTGTTTTAATTGTAGCATTTATGACGATAAATTGACAGACTTTAAGTGTGAATTTTAAAAGAAGTTTCACTAATAATAAGTGCAATCTTATCATAGAGCATGTAAAAATAAGCCTTTAATTACAAAAGGAGCACCACTTGCATGGTGCTCCCTAAATATGTTAAATATTCAATTATTTCTTAAAGAAATCTGGGATTTTAATAGACTGTTCTTTAACTTTGCTTGCTGGAGCATATGGCTGCTCCATTGTTGTTCCCATTGGTCTAACTGGTGTTGAAACAGGTCTTACTCTCTGTCCCATATCCATAACTGGTCTTCCAGCCATGTCAGCATGTGGAAGAATTGTAGCTGCCTGTCCTTCTAATCTTGCTTTAAGTTTAGAAGCACTTCCGCCTACATTGTGAAGTCCTGTAGCGATAACTGTGATTGTAGCTTCATCTGAAACTGAATCATCGTACATAGCACCAAAGATAATATTTGCATTCTCTCCTGCAAGTTCCTGAACATATTCAGCTGCATCTGATGCATCCATAAGTGTGATATCACCAGAAATGTTAATAATAACATGTGAAGCACCCTGAATTGTTGTCTCAAGAAGTGGAGAAGCAACAGCCTGTTTAACAGCCTCTAATGCCTTATCATCTCCGTTACCAGCACCGATACCGATGTGTGCGATTCCCTTATCTTTCATAACTGTCTGGATATCAGCGAAGTCAAGGTTGATAAGTGAAGGAACATTGATAAGATCAGTGATACCCTGGATACCCTGCTGTAATACTTCATCAGCTTTCTTAAGAGCTTCTGGCATTGTTGTTCTTCTGTCTACTACTTCAAGAAGTTTATCGTTAGGGATAACGATAAGTGTATCTACATTTTCTTTTAATTTGTCAATTCCTGCAAGTGCATTCTGCATACGTGTTCTTGACTCAAAACGGAAAGGTTTTGTAACTACACCAACTGTAAGAGCTCCCTGCTCTTTAGCGATACGTGCTACTACAGGAGCTGCTCCTGTACCTGTTCCACCGCCCATTCCACATGTAACGAATACCATGTCAGCACCTTTAATAGCTGCTGAAATTTCTTCTGCACTTTCTTCTGCGGCTTTCTCTCCAACCTCTGGCTGAGCTCCGGCGCCGAGACCTTTTGTAAGCTTCTCACCGATCTGCATAAGTGTTGGTGCTTTACATAACTGAAGAGCCTGTTTATCTGTATTGATAGCAATAAATTCTACACCTGCAATCTGCTCATCGATCATACGGTTTACAGCGTTATTACCGCCACCGCCAACTCCGATAACTATTATTCTTGCAGCCGCTTCTGATTCATTTGTTTTAATTTCTAACAAGAATACTTCCTCCTTTAAACATCTTATTAATTAAAAATCTATACATCCCTAATATAATTGAATATTACAATCCAATAACTATATAATATAGGTTTTCAAGAAATTAATCAATAGATTTTATATTTTTTTTAGCCAATTATAACTTAATTTTCTATATTTTACATTCATATTACTGTTTATCATCTTTTTCCGGAACAAATCGCACAGTTTTATCTGAGGCATGGAAATTCTCAAGATGAAGTGTGCCCTTTTCATCGCTGTAATTTTCTTGAAGTTCCTTTAAAATAGGCGGTATCTGCGCAATTCTTATTTCATAATCTGAATTTCCAAGCATTACTTCCACGTTGCCAAAATAAATATTTATATTGTTTCCGTGACATACCATTTTATCGGGATTAAGCTTATACTTCCCTAGTACAAGTGAAATATCTACTATGTTGTTAAAAACTGTTTTATCTTTTACAGGAATTGTCGAACCAATTTTAACTTTTGATGCATTAATCTTCATTCCTTCAACATATGCAGCATCCGTTACAGGTTCATTTGATATGTACATTGCTGTACCTTCATCATCAAAGCAAAGATATTTGTTTTTGTAGTCTACATATCCCGAAACATCCTTTTCAATAACTTCCAAATTAATCTCCCATGGACGAACGAATGTAACATTTATTTTTTCAACTGTAGGTGGATACTTACAGTTGAAATATTTCATCTTCAAATAGGAATAACAAGTGTTTCTATTTCCAATATCCTTTTCAAACCATGTATTAATATCTTTTTCAGTTGTTATTTTTATGCCATTTATATTTACTTTTCTTGTATGGAAAAGATAAAAAAACGTACCAAATATAACAAAAATAACAAGTATAACTATTAAGAATTTTCCCCAGTCAAAACGCTTTTTCGTTCTTTCCTGATACATTTCTTCATATCTTATTCTGTTAACTGAACTTTTCTTTCTATCCTGTGAACTATTTTTCTTCATATCTAACTTCCAAACTATAGAAAACAGGTCCTATGGAATATTTCACAAGACCTGTTCTTTATTTTTTCTAGAGATTATTTACAAGTTCTTTGAATCGATCTCCACGCTCTTCATAATTATTAAACATTCCCCAGCTTGCACATGCAGGTGAAAGAAGTACTGCATCTCCTGCCTTAGCATTATCAACACATATCTTAACTGCTTCCTCAAATGTATCTGCAAGTACTGTATCCATAAATCCAAGTTTATGAGCTGTGTTTTCAATCTTTTCTCTTGTAGCTCCTATAAGAACAAGTTTCTTAACTTTTCCATCAAAAGCTTCAATCCACTCTTCATATTCAGAGTCTTTATCATATCCTCCGCCAATAAGAAGAGTTGGTCTGTTCATTGCCTGAATACCTTTAATAGCAGCATCAGGATTTGTTCCCTTAGAATCATTATAATATGCTACACCATTTTTCTCTGCCACAAATTCAATTCTGTGTTCAACTCCTGCAAATTCCTGAATTGTCTTTCTAATAATTTCAACAGGAACTCCGTAGTTTGCAGCCATAGCTGATGCAGCCATAACATTTTCAAAATTATGTATACCTAAAAGTTTAAGATCATCTGTATGAGAAAGAAGGACTTCTCCATCTCCCATATTAAGATAAATTGATCCATCTTTTAAATAAATTCCTTTATCAAGCACTCTCTTACTACTAAAGTAAAATGGTGTTGCGCTTGTCTTATTACCAAATTCTCTTGTAAGTTCATCTTCATAATTAAGAACGCATGTGTCTTCTTTAGTCTGATTTACAGCTATCTGCTTCTTAGCATCAACATATGCTTCCATTGTATGATGTCTGTTTAAATGATCTGGTGAAAAGTTAAGTATTGCTGTAATTTTAGGATGGAATGTATGAACTGTCTCAAGCTGGAAACTGCTCATCTCAGCTACAATAACTGACTCATCTAAAGTTTCATCCGCAACACTTGTATAAGGATTTCCTATGTTTCCTACAACAAAAACGCTTTTCGTATAATTTCTCATTATCTCTCCTAAAAGTGCTGTTGTAGTTGTCTTTCCATTAGTTCCTGTTATAGCAAGAACGTCACCTTTTCCTAATGCATAAGCAAGTTCAATCTCGCCCCATACAGGAATGCCCTTATCTTTCATCTTAAGAACTACAGGAAGATCTGTTGGAACTCCAGGGCTCATTACAGTAAGATCAAGTTCATCTAAAAGCTCTTCTTTTAATTCCCCAAGAACTATAGTTACATCTTTTCTATCTAAGCCTGATAAAATTTCTTCTTTAAGCTTAATGCTGTCTATCGATTCATTTCCATCATAGAGAATTACATCTGCATTATTTTTTAAAAGTAATTTAGATGCTGCTATTCCACTTTTACCAGAACCAAATACAAGCACTTTCTTATCTGTAAACTCCATTACTTATACCCCCATATATGCTATAAGACATAAAATCACTGTAATTATTGTAAATACAGCAACAACTCTTGTCTCTGACCATCCACAAAGTTCAAAGTGATGATGAATTGGTGCCATCTTAAAGATTCTCTTTCCGCCTGTTTTCTTAAAGTAAGTTACCTGGATAATTACAGACAGAACTTCAACAAGATATATAAGACCAACTATTATTATAAATAATGGCATCTGTAACATATATGCCACACCACTTACAAAACCGCCAAGCGCAAGTGAACCTGTATCTCCCATAAATATCTTTGCTGGGTATACGTTATATAAAAGGAATCCTAAAAGTGCTCCAACTACAATACTTGTAATTGGCTCAAGTCCACTCTTAGTTCCAACAGCTACTGCTGTAAAGAATGCGGCAACAATAACTGTTACACTTGTAGCAAGTCCGTCAAGACCATCTGTAAAGTTTGTTCCATTAACAGTTCCTATAATTGCAAAAAACATTAGTGGTATTGCAACCCATCCAATATCCCAGTATTTACCACCTGAGAAAGGAATAAGAAGTGTAAGCGGAATATTAGCCACTTTAATAATATAGAATGCAAATATTGCTGTAACAATTATCTGTAATAACATTTTCTGTTTTGGAAGAAGTCCGTCAGATCTTCTTAAAACTACTTTAAGATAATCGTCTATAAATCCAATAATTCCAAATCCTATTGTAAGGAAAAGTACTGGAATAATCTTTGGATAATCTTTTACATAAAAAAGTGATGTTACTATTATTGATACAAGGAAGATAACTCCTCCCATTGTAGGTGTTCCAGCTTTCTTTAAATGAGCCTGAACTCCTTCAACTCTTTCTGTCTGGCCAACTTTTAATTTTCTTAAAAATGGTATTACAAATGGTCCTAATATAACACTAATTGCAAATGATATAAAAATTGGTATTATTACATTACTATTCATTGTTTTCACCTCATATTTTTTTATAAGTATAAACTATTGTACTGTTTTGTTCAACCTAATCTAATTTTACTCTGATTTAGTTATATTAAGGTAAGGAAGAACTTCTTCAAGAATTTCTTTTGTAAGATCCGTTACAAAGGCACTATTTGCCTGTCCACCTGCATTTGGTTCATCAATAACTGTATAAATAACAAGCTCTGGATTATCAACAGGTACAAAACCTATAAATGATAATAAATAATTTCCCTGGTCACGTGGAACTTTCTCTGCTGTACCAGTCTTACCACCTATATCATAACCTTCTATAGCTACTCTTTTACCTGTTCCTTCCTCAACAACACTTCTCATATAATCTCTAATTGTCTCTGAAGTTTCTGCTGAAATTGTTTTTTTAACAAGAACTGGATCTTTTGTTTCTATAATATTGCCATTAGAATCCTCAATCTGTTTTACGACATGTGGCTTATAATAATTGCCTCCATTTATAAGCGAACAAAAACCTGACATAAGTTGTGTCATTGTACAGTTAAATCCTTGTCCAAATGAACATGTTGCAAGTTCTACTTCATGCATTGATTCTTTTGTATGCAATAAACTTCCTGTATATCCTTCACCTGGAAGATCTATGCCTGTATACTCACCAAAACCAAATATATGTTGATATTTCAAAAAATCATCATATCCTATCGCCTCAGCTATATGCATAAGGCCCACATTACATGAGTTTTTAATAGAATCTTTAGGTGTCTGTTCGCCATGTCCATTAGGATATACATGACATCTAATTTTATAATTTTCAACCTGAAGTGATCCTTCACAATAATATTTCTCTGTTCCATTTATTGCACCCGTCTCAAGACCTGCGGAAACTGTAAATGGTTTCATTGTAGAACCTGGCTCAAACGCATCTGATACACAGAAGTTTCGCCACACGGCATTCATTTTCTCAACTTTTTCTTCTTCTGTTAAGTCTTTTATATTCTCTTCACCAAATATTGCTTCAATATTTCTTGGATCATTAAGATCAAAATTAGGATACGAAGCTTCTGCAAGGATTTCACCATTATTTGGATTCATAATCATAACAGCTGTATTAGAACTACCTAAGTCTTTCTTTCTGTATTCACCCCTGTGCTCTTCATTAAATTCTTCTATATGTTTTGTAACAATATTTTGAAGTGTTACATCTATAGTAGAAACAACTGTTTTCCCATTTTCCGGTTCTTTAATTGTTCTCTTAACTTTAGAATCTGGTCCGAAATAACCATATTCACGTCCATCTGTACCATTTAAAACTTCATTATATGAACTTTCAATACCGATGTTTCCATAATTTCCTCCAAGAGTAAATCCAATAACGTCACTTGCTATTGTTCCATATGGATATGTTCTTTTATAATCAAGTTCAAGCCATATTCCATTAACATCTGGATATTTTTCTTTATCTTTTTCTATATCCTTAAATTTTTGTGCCGTTTCATATGACACACCTTTTTTAAGTATCTGGTACTGACTATCAGGATGCTTACTTATTACTTCTCTTATCTTTTCTTCTTCAATTTCAAATAAATCTTTAAGAACATCAACTGTAGGCTCTGTACTGTCTTTACACTCTAACATAAACTTAACATCTAAAATTACATTGTAAACACGTTCACTGTAAGCAATCCTTGTACCATTTCTATCGAGTATATCTCCTCTTTTATATGGTATTACTCTGCTTCCATACTGTTGCTGTTCCAAAACCTTTTTTGTGTATTTATCTCCATCAAACGCATTGATATACACAATTCTTATTATTAGAGCAATAAAAGCCAGTATTATTGTTATAAACAAAATTACCAGCTTTTTCTGCATTCTCAAAGGGAACTTCTTATTCATTACTCCCTTTGATCTTTTTTTATTTTTTGCCATTGTCCTCTTCCTACTCTGTTACACTCTTAGACTTTGCAAGTACACCGTCCTGTGGTATTGCATTGTACTGTTTTACATAGCTTTTTGTCGGACTTTTGTATTCCACTACGCGGCCTTCTGATGCATAAACCATCCCAAGCTCATTCATTGCTTTGGCGCGTATTTCTTCAAGATTAACTGAATCAATAACATCATTGTATGCAGTAGTATTCTGCTCAGTTATATTTTCAAGCTCTCTTTGAAGCATTGTTATATTTTCAGACCTTCTAACTGTATCATTCTGAAGTCTTAAATATGATACACAGACAATCATAAAAGCCATAGCTGCTACCATTAAGAATACTACATATGAAGGGTTCATATCAAGAGCTCTTCTTCTGTTTTTTCTTACCTGTCTGCTTGTCTTCTTATATTTTTCTCTTTCTCTTCGCTCATCAGGCATATATTCTGGCTGACGAACAGTATTCCCATATACATATTGCGAATTATATCGATTATAGTCTATTATATTTCTGTTTACAGCCATGATACTTTGCCTTTCCTTTTATCAGGCTCTCCCCTTCCCGATAAAATATTTTATATGTTATATACTCCTTATAACTTAAGACCTCTCAAATATTCTAAGCTTCGAACTCTTAGATCTTGAGTTTACTTCAAGTTCCTCTTCACTTGGAAGTATAGGCTTCTTAGTTATTACTTTTCCCTTGGAAATTCTTCCACATACACATACCGGAAAATTCTTCGGACATATACATGGATCCTCATTTTTTCTAAATGCACTCTTAACAATTCTATCTTCTAATGAATGAAATGTTATAATGCATAATCTTCCACCAGGATTTAACATCTCTATCATTGTATCTAATGTATCTCTTAAAACATCAAGCTCTTTATTAAGTTCAATTCTAATCGCTTGATATGTTCTCTTTGATGGATGTCCTGATGTCTTTTGTACCTTCATAGGTATTGCCCTTTTAATTACTTCATTAAGATGTCCTGTAGTAAGTATAGGGTTCTTTTCTCTTTCCATAACTATATGCTTTGCAATATTCTTTGCAAATCTGTCTTCACCATAGTCACGGATTACTCTAAAAAGTTCTGCTTCACTGTAATCATTAACGATATCTTTTGCTGTCATCGTCTGACGCTGATCCATTCTCATATCAAGTGGTGCATCCATTCGATATGAAAAGCCTCGGTCTGCTGTATCAAGCTGATATGATGATACCCCAAGATCAATTACTATCCCGTCAACTTTCTCAACATTGATTTCTTCAAGTTTAGCTTTAATATCACAGTAGTTACTTCTTATTATAGTAACCTTATCACCGAACTCCTCTAATCGTTTGCTTGCTGCTTCAATAGCTGCTGCATCCTGATCTATACCAATGAATCTCCCATTTTCACCAAGCTTAGAACAAACTTCATAAGCATGTCCGCCACCACCTAGTGTTGCATCAACATAAATCCCATCCGGTTTGATATTTAATCCGCCAACTGTTTCATCCAGTAAAACTGATATGTGTTTAAATGCCATGTCAATCCCCCATTTTAGCTTAGATTCTTATACCGATTGCTTCCATACGTTCAGCAATTGCATCAAGATCTTCTTCGCTTACCATACTTCTTTCTTCCCAAAGTGCCTTATCCCATATTTCAACTCTATCCTGAACTCCCACAAGAACTACGTCCTTTTCAAGATGGGCTGCTTTTCTAAGTGAAGGTGACACTGAAACTCTCCCCTGTTTGTCAAATGTACCTTCTGATGCACTTCCGAAAAAGTAACGTTTAAATATTCTGGCATCCTTGTTCATAGATGGTAAGGTGTTAAGTTTCTCAACAAAGTTATTCCATTCAACAGTAGAATACACAAAAAGACATCCTTCCAAACCGTTACAGATTACGAAGCTCTCCCCTAGATCATTTCGTAACTTGGCTGGCATGATGAGTCGTCCCTTATCATCGATTGTATGTGTAAACTCCCCTAATAACATTTACAATCCCTTTCTGTGTGTAATCCACTTTCATAACTTTGTGCTCCACTTTTCACCACCGTCTACCACATATCCCCATTTTATACCACTTCTCCCCCGATTTCAAGCACTTTAAGCCAATTTAAGCCAGAAAAAAAGGAAGCCAACATATAATATGTCAGCTTCCTTTGATATATTCTTATTAAAACATCTATAATACTCTCACTAGTCTTTTTCTAATTTGAATCCCTAAAATTGATGCTAATACAGCTTTGATTATAGCAGTTGGAATAAATGGTATTACACAAGCAGCCATTGCTGTCATAACAGTGCTATCCATAACTACGCAAAACATAATAACTCCTACAACATAATTTAATACTGTTCCAAGAATTAACATTAATGTAAACATCCCTTTTTTCTTACGCATCTCTACGCCAAGGCCAATTATATATGCCATAATTGGAAAAGATATAATAAATCCGCCTGTTGGACCAATAATATTTTGAATTCCACCACTAAACTCTGCAAATACTGGCACACCTACAGCTCCTAAAAGTACATAAACTAAAATGGACAATCCACCTTTTTTTGATCCAAGAATCACCCCTGCCATAGTAATGGCAAAAGTCTGCATTGTCATCGGCACTCCCATAGGCATTGGAATTGCAATCTGCGCCATTATCGCTGTAACTGCAGCCATAAGTGCAATACCACATAAGTCCTTAACTGACATTTTTGAATTATTCATACTATTATATCTCCATTTCTTTTATTAATTCTCTGATGTGAATTATAAACGTAGATATTTCAATTGTCAACCTTTTAAATTATAAAAGTTTACATTTCGCCGTTAACTATTTTTATTTCTCCAGAACTACAATATTCTTCTTTTCCATCCTCGTACTTTAGCAAGAGACGACAATTATCATCTATACCTAGCACCTTAGCTCTAACTATATTATTTTTAGACACAACTTCTATCTCTTTTCCTATAATAAAACTTCTCCTGCGATAATTGTCAACATATTCAATTACGTTATCAGAAGTATAATACTTATAAAAATTATTTAAAAACAAAGAGATTAATCTATTTTTAGCATCACTTACATTATCTTTAAGTATTGTTCCTGCAATACCTTTAAGTTCTTTTGGGAAACCATTTTGTGGCTCTGTAACATTCATTCCAACACCAAGAACGGCGTACTCCATAAGCCCACTTTCCATATCAAAAGATCCTTCTGTTAATATACCACAAACTTTCTTACCACCAACAAATATATCGTTTACCCATTTTATTTGCGCCTGCTCTCCAGATACGGCCTCTATAGCTTCACATGCTGCCACCGCTGCCATTGTGGTTATCTTCGTAGCTCTATCCGTTGTATAATTATTTGGTCTAAGAAGTACACTCATATAGATACCCGTATCCTTAGGTGAGTAAAAAGATTTACCAATCCTTCCTCTTCCTAAGGACTGTTCATTAGCTATAACAACACTGCCTTCTTTGGCGCCTTTATAAACTTCACTTTTAAGAAAAGTATTTGTTGAATCTAACGTATCGAAAACTTCTATATTAAAAATATCTGCAGTCAGATATTTTTTTATTCCCTGACTTGATATAATATCAGTTTCATCTAACAGACAATATCCTTTATTAGTTACTGCATCAATTGCATATCCACTTGTCTGCAATCCTTTAACTGCCTTCCATACTGCAGCACGGGATACAGATAACTTACTTGCAAGCATCTCTCCCGAAAAATATATATTTCTATTCTTTTCAAAAATATCCAATAACTTCTCTTTAGTAGTCATTATCCATCCAACTTTCTTAGCACTTTATCGTATCAGTAAGTTAAAAATAATTTAATATCCGTAACAGCAAAAGAACCCCTTTGGGTAATCCTCCCAATGGGGTTCATATTTTCACCAAAACACTTCTTAAAGCGTACTACCAAAATCACTAACAATAACCTGTCCTGTAATAGAACGTGATTCATCAGATGCAAGGAATAACGCTACATTAGCTACATCGTCTGCCATACAGATTGGAACTCTTAAATCACCATGCTTACACATCTGTCCAAACATATCTTTATCCATGTTATCAGAATTCATACCTGCAACCATTGGTGTAGCAATTGAACCTGGGCAAACTGCATTACAACGAATGTTCTGTCCTGCAAATCTAAGTGCTGTATGCTTTGTAAGACCATTTATAGCTGCTTTTGTTGATACATATGCGGCACCACCACATCCATGAACACCGGCTACAGATGAGATGTTTACAATAGAACCGCCACCATTTTCGATTAAAGCGTTACTTCCTTCTCTCATACAGTACATTGTTCCTTTTTCATTAATACCATAAAGATAATCGAGATCTGCTTCATCAAAACGATCAATTGGCTTAAGTCCTTCTTCGAGAACACCTGCATTATTTACAAGTATGTCAATTTTTCCATAGACTTCTTTAGCTTTGCTTATAAGATTTTTAACATCTTCAAGTTTAGAAATATCAGTGGCAACTGAAAGAACTTCTCCGCCAGATTGACGTATTTCTTCTGCTACTCCATCAAGTTTTTCAACTCTTCTAGCACTAATAACAACTTTAGCTCCTTCTTTAGCAAATAATTTTGCTGTCGCTTCACCAACACCTGAGTTAGCTCCTGTTATTACAG
>SAMEA104404100__coassemble_1697_pt1 | contig 18971 bp, 15 predicted proteins | sample SAMEA104404100__metabat2_high_PE_088 | metagenome-assembled genome bin SAMEA104404100 (sample SAMEA104404100) | Balaenoptera acutorostrata
CCAAAATGCGGATGCAAACATTTTACACAGGATGAAGATACACTTGATACATGGTTTAGTTCAGCTCTCTGGCCATTCTCAGTACTTGGCTGGCCTGATAATACAGAAGAACTTGATTACTTCTATCCAACAAATGTTCTTGTAACAGGATATGACATTATCTTCTTCTGGGTAATCCGTATGGTATTCTCAGGATATGCTCATACTAAAAAAGCACCATTTAATACAGTTCTTATTCACGGTCTTGTGAGAGACTCACAGGGACGCAAGATGAGTAAGTCACTTGGAAATGGTATCGACCCACTTGAAATCATTGACCAGTACGGTGCAGATGCACTTCGTCTTACACTTATTACAGGTAATGCGCCTGGAAATGATATGCGTTTCTACAACGAACGTGTTGAAGCAAGTCGTAACTTTGCTAATAAAGTATGGAATGCTTCAAGATTTATTTTAATGAACCTTGAAAATGAATCACCTGTAAAACCATCTGATGATGAGCTTACAGTAACAGATAAATGGATTTTATCTAAAGTTAACACTCTTGCAAAAGATGTTACAGAGAATATGGATAAATTTGAACTTGGTATTGCAGTACAGAAAGTTTATGACTTCATCTGGGATGAGTTCTGTGACTGGTACATTGAAATGGCTAAGTTCCGTATTTACCACAAAGAAGAAGATCCAAAAGCAGCAAACTGTGCTTTATGGGTACTTAGAGAAGTTCTTTCAAGAGGACTTAAGATGCTTCATCCATTTATGCCATTTATTACAGAAGAAATCTACAATGCATTAGTTCCAGAAGAAGAATCAATTATGATTTCAAGCTGGCCTGTATATACAGATGCTGAAAGCTTTAAAGCTGAAGAAGATATTGTAGAACATATGAAAGAAATCATTCGTGGAATCCGTAATATCCGTGCAGAAATGAACGTAGCTAACAATAGAAAGACAAAAGTTAATATTGTTACAGAATCAGCTGAATTAAAAGCAGGATTTGATTCAATAAAGGATTATGTAATGCCACTTATGAATGCAACAGAAATAGTAACTACAGCAACTAAAGAAGGAATTGCTGATGATGCAGTTTCAATCGTAGTTCCTGATGCAGTTGTATATCTTCCACTTGAAGACCTTGTTGATTTCGAGCAGGAATTAATTCGTCTTCAGAAAGAAGAAGAGAAATTAACTAAAGAAATAGCAAGAGCAAAAGGAATGCTTTCAAATGAAAGATTTGTATCTAAAGCTCCTGAAGCAAAAGTTCAGGAGGAGAAGGCAAAACTTGAGAAATATACTCAGATGCTTGCGCAGGTTAAGGAAAGAATGAGTGGATTAAAGAAATGAAACTTATTAAACAGATGAAAAACTTAAAAGTTAAAATTGCAGAGAAGTTTAAAGGAAAGTTTGTTAGAAAGTCCAAAGGTAAGCTTAAGGGAAAGATGGAAGAAAAATTCGGTGATAAAAAAGAACCGGTTTGTAATTTTTTAAATCGATTCTCACTAATATTTCATTATCTTCTTGCATGCTTGATTAACTTAATTATAGAAGTGTTATCGAGACATTCATTTACACAGGCCTGGAAATTTATGATTTCCAGTCCTAAAGTGTTTATGTTTAATGCATTTTTGATTTTTGCGACTTTTTCAATTGTTTATCTAGTGAGAAGGAGAGTATTTGCCAGAATACTTATTAGTATTTTCTGGTTGTTCTTAGGAGGATGCAATGGTTATCTTCTTATGAAACGTGTTACACCATTTAACGCACAGGATCTTAAGGTTTTAAGAGATGCGCTTCCCCTTGTAAGAAACTATCTTAATAATTTTGAGATAGTACTTCTTGCAATTGGTATTGTCGCCCTTATTTTCTGGATGATGTCTATGTGGCGTAAGGTGGGACTTTATAAAGGTAAATTAAATCGTGTCGTAGCAATTGTAGGGGTTGCATTATCATTTTTTGTATACTCACAGCTTACAAGAGTTGCTATTGAAGACAGAGTTATTTCAACTTATTTTGGAAACATTGCTTTTGCATATGAAGATTATGGTTTTCCATACTGCTTTACTTCAAGTATTTTTAATACGGGTATAGCAGAGCCTGAAGGTTATAGTAAAGAAGCAATTGATGAAATAACAGACGATGGAAATATAAACAGGTTTGAGACTTCAAGAGTGACGGAAGAACTTCCAAATATTATTTTTGTACAACTTGAAACATATTTTGATCCAACTGAGATTAAATGGATTGAATGCTCAGAAGATCCTATTCCAAATCAGAGGAAAATGTATGAGGAATTTTCAAGTGGTTACTTTAAGGTGCCATCAGTTGGTGCTGGTACTGCTAATACAGAGTTTGAAGTTTTAACTGGTATGAATATGAGATATTTTGGTCCTGGAGAATATCCATACAAAACATATGCAAAGACAAAGCTTATTGAGAGTGCTGCGTCAGCATTACAGGAACTTGGATATGGAGCATGTGCGCTTCACAACAATGGTGGTAATTTCTATAGTCGTGCAGAAGTATTTAACCATATGGGATTTGATCACTATACAAGTAAAGAATTTATGCATATAAGAAAGCTTACTCCTAAGGGATGGGCAACAGATGATATTTTAATTCCAAATATTCTTGAAAGTATGGATCAGACAGAAGGTCAGGATTTTATTTTCGCAATTAGTGTACAGGGACATGGAGATTATCCAGAAGAGCCTATGTTTGAAAATCCAGAAATTATAGTTTCAGGTGTTGAAGATGAGGGTAGAAGAAATGCCTGGGAGTACTATATTAATGAAGTTCATGAGATGGATAAGTTTGCAGGTGACCTTGTAAAAGCTATTGAACAGCGTGGAGAGCCTACGGTAATTGTATTTTACGGAGACCATCTTCCAACTATGAATCTTGTTCCAGAAGACCTTCATAACAAATATCTATACAATACAAATTATGTTATCTGGGATAATATAGGGCTTGAAAAAGAGGATAGAAATGTGGCTGCTTATCAGATAATGGCAGATGTTTTTGAACGCCTCGATATTCATGCAGGAACTGTATTTAATTATCATCAGGAACGAAGAGAAAGTAAGGATTATTTATCTGATCTTGAAATGCTTCAGTATGATATGCTTTACGGCGAACAGTATGTTTACGATAAAAATGGAAGCCCGTTAAAACCTGGACACCTTGCTATGGGTCTTAAAGATACTGTTATAAGTGGTATTAATAGAAATAGTGATGGTACTTATAGTATAACAGGTGAGTATTTTACAAAACAAAGTAAAGTTTATATAAATGGGGACAAACAGAAATCTTCATTTATCAACAATACAAAGATTATTCTTAAGGAAGCAGACCTTGAGGATGGAGATGTTTTACAGATTAATCAGATGGGTTCAAGTAATACTGTATTTAGAACTTCAAAACAGTATGAATATAATAACGGTGAGCTTATAGAATTACCAGTAGATCCAAATGCTCCAGAACCTGGAAGAAATGCTTTCGTAGACGATATGGCAGGTCAGAAAATTGATTAAAGAAATAGAAAAATATATAAGTGAATTACCAAGGTTTACAAAAAAGAATACACCAGAACATACGAAAATGTTTATGGAAAATCTTGGCAATCCCCAGGATAAGATGAAAGTGATTCACGTTGCAGGAACTAATGGAAAAGGTTCTGTGTGTGCATATTTAAATGCTATGCTTACAAGTCAGGGTAAATCAACTGGATTATTTATTTCTCCACATCTTATTAAAATCAATGAAAGAATCGTTATAAATAACAATGATATTTCAGATGATGATCTTGAAAAAGTTTTTAACAAAGTTATGACAGCTGTAAACAAAATGCTGGATGAGGGGTACCCTCATCCGGCTTATTTTGAATTTATATATGCTATGGGAATGACTGCATTTTATGATGCGGGAATTGAATACGCTGTAGTTGAGACAGGTCTTGGCGGAAGACTTGACGCAACAAATATGGTTAAGAAACCTGTGGCAGTTGCTATAACAAATATAGGCTATGATCATATGTATATACTTGGGGATACAATTGAAAAAATTGCAGGTGAAAAGGCAGGAATTATAAAAGAAAATGTTCCTGTATTTTATGCAGATAGTGGACTTGAAAGTAATAGTGTAATAGAAAAAGTTTCATCAGGAAAGAACTCGGCATTTTATAAAATCGGAAATGATAAAGTGAATGTTTTGGGTATAGAGGATAAACATATTGCATTTTCAAGAGCAAGTGTATATGATGAATGTAAGGTATGGAAATTAAATAATATAGGAAGTTATCAGCCTGTTAATGCAGAAATAGCAATAGAAATAATGGAGTTTCTTTTTAAAGAAGAAGGCAGGTTTGATAAGTGGCATGAGGCACTTGAAGAACTTAAATGGCCAGGACGTATGGAAGAAGTTTCAAGTGGTATTTATGTAGATGGTGCTCATAATATAAGTGCAGTAATAGGATTTACAGATACAGTAAAGAGACTTGAGAAGAATAATATTATTTTATTTTCAGCCGTTGATGACAAGGATTATGAAAGTATGATTGAGTATCTATGCAGTAATCTTTCGAGTGATATGTATGTTATTACTAAGATAGAAGATGCACGTGGTACAGGAACTAAAATTCTTAAAGATACATTTGAAAAATATACAGATAAACCAGTTATAGTTAAAGATGACCTGGACAAAGCTTTTGAATATATAGAAGCGAACAGAAAAGGACGTGATATATATTGTCTTGGATCACTTTATCTTGCAGGTATGATTAAAAGGAGGTTTATGTAATGTTAGATTACGAAGAAGAATTAAAGAAATTCAAACCATCCCTTGAAGTGGAAGATATAGAAGAAGCAGTATATAAGGAAGATTTAACAGATGTTAAAGATCTTCTTAAGCAGGTAATGGATCAGACAAAGCAGTAAAAAGGGCAGGGGAGCTATATGGAATATACAAAAAAGATAATATATCAGTCCAATTACTGGTATAATGATGGTCTTAGAAAAGCTCAGATAAGGGATATGTCAGGTGCTGTTACATCACTTAGAAAAAGCCTTTCATTTAATGGCAGCAATGTTGATGCAAGAAATCTTTTAGGACTTGTTTACTATGGCCGAGGCGAAGTTGCAGAAGCGCTTGTTGAATGGATATTAAGTAAGAATATTAAATCGCAGGATAATATTGCAAACTACTATATCAAAACTCTTCAGAGTAATCCAGGCGAACTTGATAAGATAAACCAGGCTGTTAAACGATACAATCAAAGTCTTATATATTGCAAACAAAAGGGTGAAGACCTTGCAATAATTCAGCTTAAAAAAGCAATATCAGAGCATCCTGATTTTCTTAAAGCCTACCAGCTGCTTGCTCTTATTTATATGGAAAAAGGGCAATACAGACTCGCAAAGCCTCTTCTTAAAAGAGCAAGAAAGATGGATACTACAAATGATATTACACTTGCTTATATCCATGAAGTTGCCAGTATAACAGGAAAGAAATCCAAAGCTGTTGATAATGTTGACCTTGGGGAGACAACAAGAATTGATATATCTGATATGGTTTCTGAAAAGACAGAGAAGCCGGTTAGAAAATCATCAGGTGGAAGATATGGAATGAAACATCTTATTATCTCAGCAGTTGTGGGGGCACTTCTTGTAGCATTTCTTGCGATTCCTGCAATTTTTGCAGCGAGAAAAGAAGAAGATAATGATAAGATTCTCGAATACAGTAAACGTCTTAATGCAATGCAGGCGCAGATAAGTGCTCAGTCAAGAGCTCTTGAAGATTATAGAAAGAGCAGTGTTGATGAAGAAGGAAATGCAAAAAATGCTGTTGTAGTAAAAGAAGCCTATGAAAATCTTATTTATGCAAGAGCACAGTTTGAAGACGGTAGCTATTCAAAAGAAGCGGTATCAGAGATTCTATTAAAAATAAATCCTGATGTGCTTGGAACAAGTGGCCGAGAGCTGTATGACAGCTTTGTAAATGGTGCATATAAATCAGCATCAGCATCCCTTTTTGAAAGCGGGGAACTTGCTTATGAAAAAGGCGAGTATAAAAAAGCTTTAAAATATTTTAGACAGATAGTAGATATGGGAATTACTTACAAAGACGGTGAAGCACTTTTATATCTTGGGAATACTTATTATAAGTTAGAAGATTACAAAGCATCACAGAAGTGTTTAGAGCATCTTATAAAGATACTTCCGGAATCCAAAAATGCGGAGTATGCGAAGAATACACTGGATAAAATAAAAGAATTACAGAAATAGTTAAAATTAAAAAAGTTGCAGGAGCAAGATTTCCATATACGGAGCTTAACTTCTGCAACTTTTTTATTTATCATGGCATTTTAGAAAAAGCCTTATTGCGTGATTTTAAAGATTATAAATTCTTGTGTACTTTTGGGTAAAGTATTTAATAATAGGCTTAGCTGAAATTTCTTTCTTACATAATCTTTCGATAACTTCTTTAGAAGTATAAAGACTTCCATTTTTATGAATGTTATCATTAAGCCATTTTGTGATTTCTTTTATACGACCTTCTTTAAGAATTGTATCTACGCTTCCTAATTCTTTTTCTAACTCTTCAAGGAACATTCCATCGTAAATTGAACCTAAAAGATAAGATGGGAAGTATCCAAATGAACCATCTGACCAGTGCATATCCTGTAAAATTCCTTCAGCATCACTAGAAGGTTCAACACCAAGAAGCTCTTTTGTTTTCTTATTCCAAAGAGATGGAAGTTCATTTGCCTCAACGTTATCTCTAAAGATTGCTTTTTCAATTTCATAACGAAGGATAATGTGTAGGCAGTATGTCATTTCATCAGCCTGAAGTCTTACTGGACCAGGTTTAACAAGGTTGATTGCTCGCTCTAAAGTTTCTAAAGAAACATTTTCTAATTCTGGTATTGCTTTTTTAATATCATCTAAAAGAGGAATCCAGAAATTAATGTTTCGTCCAAGTATATTTTCAAAGAATCTTGACTGACTTTCGTGGAGACCCATAAGGTCAACTTCGGCAGCGGCTGTTCCTTGTAATTCTTTTGCAATATTTTGTTCAAAGATAGCATGTCCACCTTCATGGATTGCACTAAACATTGGATCTAGAACTGATGGATCACCAAAGTTATTTGTTACACGAATATCTCCAGGGCAGAGTGTTGTTGTAAATGGATGCATGCTAAGGCTGGTATTTCCACAGTCAAAGTTGAATCCAATATACTTAAGTAAAATATCCTGAACTTTTTTCTGCTGATAAATTTCAAAAGTGTTGTTAAATATAGAAACATCAGGAATTGGCTTCTTACTAATCTTTTCAATAAGTGGGACGAGATCTTTTTTAAGTTCATCAAAAAGAATGTCTATAGATTCAGAGTCCATCCCTTCTTCGTACATATCAATTAAAACATCGTATGTATCTTTAGAAGGTTCCATATATTTAACCCATTCTTTAGTCATTGAAATAACTTTATCAAGATGTGGTGCGTATATAGAAAAATCATTCTTAGTCTTTGCTTCTTCCCAGGCCTGCTCAGAACGTGCTTTTGCTTTTGTGAATTCTGTAAAGAATTTTTCAGGTACGCGTGTAAAACGTTTGTATTCTTTTAAATATCTTTTGATTGTAAGTTTAGTTCCTGCATCAAATGAATCAAAATCATCTGACATTGAAAGTTCTCTTAAAAGATAGCCGTATCTTGCTGATGTTGTAAGTCTGAATAACTCAGTTGAGAAAAATCCTATAGCATCAATCTTGCTTTCAATACTTTCTTTAGGTGCATCTGTCTGCATATCCCATGAAAATATTTCGATAGCCTGTTTGTACTTCTGGATTTTATCTAAGTTCTCTTTAAATTCTTGTAATAATGTTCCCATAAAACCCTCCGAATAAATATATTTGTTTACATTTTAACATATAATTGTGAAATTAAAAAGAAAGATAATAGCAGTAAGCTTTAGATTGTGGTAGAATACAATAGTAAATCGTAAAAGGAGAAATATTAAAATGGCTTACAAAATGATTTTAAAAGATGATATAGATACAAAGTTAAATGAACTTGAATTTGAAATTACAGGTGAGATGACTTTAAAGGAATTATATGCAGCGCTTGTTGCAAGATACTGCCACCCAATAAGAAGATTTGATCAGTTCAATAATCTCTTAGGTGCAGGATATTATGAAAGATACTGGAAAGTAAAAGGAATAGAAAGAGCTGAAAGAAAAAGAAACGGAGAGTCTTCAACACTTATTCCAACTAAGAAAAAATATGTAGAAGATGGGCTTGAAGGAAAAATATTTATTGACCAGGTAGATGATTATGTTATAAGAAACAGTAAAGACTGTAATACACCATGTGAGAATATTATGAGAGAAAGTATTCTTTCAAGAATTAAAAATTTCTATATGGATATCTTAACAGGACTTTACTGCAGTATTAAAAAAGAAGATGTTGACTTACATGTTGCATATAAATCTGACTTGATAGATTTCATGGAAGATATTTTTGATCCAGAGGAAATTAAGGAGTTGGAAATAACAGATGAAATAAAAGAACTTCTTAATAAAGTTATTAATGTGTTTGAAGATGGTAAATCAGAGTTTATGAAGAACTTCTTATTAGAAGAAGCAAGTTTTCTTTTATACGACAGACATAGTCTTGGTATGGAAGAAAGAGCTGTAGATGTTATCACCGGTGAACCAATAGAAGGAACATCTAATGTAAATGTTATTGTTGAGAAACTTAGACAGGCGTACGTAGTTCTCTCAGATCTTATTTATGTTTCGGATATGACATATACAGCATTTGTTGAACTTGTTTATGCTGGTTTATATAAGATTGCAGAAGGCGATAAAGAAAAGATGATTACAATGGTAGAATCAGAATTAGCAGATAACAAAAAAGAAATGAATTTAAAAGAAGAAGATGGTACATTAATTCTTGAAGAAAGAGTATTTAAAAATGTAAATGAGATTGCGGATACAAAATTAAATGCTTTAGTAAAAGAAGTACTTGCATAAATTAATTTAAAATCAAAAGCTCTGGAAAGTGTGAGGTGTCTTTCCAGAGCTTTTTTACATATATCAAAAAAGTTACTATGGGGGAAACTTTTTTGAACGTTATAAATTTATTATTATAACTGCATTTATTTTGCAATTATACATGCAAGACCACATGCTCCAGGACCGGTATGTGTGGCAATGCTAAGTGGTAAGTTGTAGTTTTCAATTTCGTGTTCAGGGAAGTTTTCTCTTAAATATGAAATCCATTTCTCTCCATCTTCAGGCTGACCTGAAAATCCTGCAGCTAAAACTACGTTTTTGTCTTTATAAATATTTTCAAGATCATCTTTTGTAGCTTTTACTATTTCTTTCCATGCAGCTTTTTGTCCACGAACTTTCTTGTGAGGATCAAGTCCTTTTCCTTTAAACTCGAGAACAGGTTTAATGTTTAATGCTGTTCCAAGCATTGCAGCAGCAGGATTTAAACGTCCACCTTTTTTGAGAAATTTTAAAGTGTCTACTGATAAGTAAATACTTGCCTCAAGAGCGTCACGTTCAAGCATATCTTTAATTTCTTCTGCATCAAACCCTTCATTTACATAATTAATTGCATCTAAAATTGCCTGACGAAGTGTAATTGAAACGCGTTCGTTATCAACTACTACAACCTTTTTATCATAATCAGCAGAAAGCATTTTGGCGCTGTTACATGATCCACTTAAAGAAGACGCCATTGGAATATGGAGAATAGTGTCATATTTTTCAAGTAATTCATCCCAAAGATCCATAACATCTCCAGGTGATGGTTGAGAAGTTGTAATATCTGCCCCTTCTTCCTGAAGTTTATAAAACTCGTCGTGTGTTAAATCCTTTCCGTCAAAATAAGTTTTATCATTAATAATAAATGGCATTGATACAAGATAGATACCCAAATTTTTAGCTTCTTCGTTTGAAATACTGCTGTTAGTATCTGTTACTATTGCTATATTTTTTGCTTTATTCATTTAATACCTCCAAATTAGAACATTGTTCTATTTCGAAAGAACTATATCATGAATATGCTTGTTGGTCAAGGGGGAAATGTGTATAATAGATTCTGAATCAAAAATGTTAATATTATCGAGGAATTAGAAATGGCTAAACGAGAATATAAATGTAGTACAACAACTAAAGATGCACTTTTTAGGTCCCTTTTAAAATTGTCCAGGGAAAAAGGCTTTGATAAGGTGACAATAAGAGATATTTGTACAGATGCAGAAATATCTATAGGGTCTTTTTATCATCACTTTAAATCAAAAGAGGAACTTGCAAAAGAAACATATTTTCAGACTGACAGACTTATAAATGAGGATTTTGTAAGACTTTGTGAGGCGAGTAGTCCTAAAGAGAATCTTTATAATATACTTAAAATATATGTGGAGTATGTAGATGCAGAAGTTGGAATGCTTATAAAAGCGTATTATAGACTTCTTATAGATATGACTACAATATCAGCATTTGAATCAGATCGACTTTATTTTTCTACTTTAAAAGAAATACTTGGAAAATGTGGCGCGAGTGGCTATATAAAAGAGCAAGAGGATTATACGAATATAGCAGAATATTGCCTAAGATTTATAAGAGGTCTTATGTTTGACTGGTGTGTTAATGATGGGTCCTATGATCTTATTAATCAGTTTGAGAAAGATTATCCTTTCTTTATAAATGGTTTGAGACCATAGAACCATAGTTTTGACTATTATTCAGTTGGTAAAGATTCGAGCATTTTTTTAGGGGGCTCATGAAACTGAGCTTTATAGGCTCTCGAAAATGTAGAATAGTCCTTAAATCCGCTTGAAAAACATGCTTCTGTTATAGATGTACCTTTTACAATAAGAGATCTTGCAAGTAAAAGGCGTCTGTAAGTAATGTAGTTTCCTATGGTATAACCAGTTTCGGATTTAAAAAGTCTCATCATATAATAGCGGCTTATATAAAACTTTTTCGAAATCGCATCGATATTAAGCTCATCACAAAGGTGTTCATTAATATACAGCACGATATCGGAAATTTTCTTATTATACTTAGATGAGTCAATAAATTCAATCTGATTTTTAATGGCAGATCTATTTAAATGAATCATAAATTCTAAGAAAAGAATTTGTCTATATAAAGAAGCAGCATAATCATTGTCATTAAAAGAACTTTCTAGACGTTCAGTGGCTTTAATAACAGAAGCCTTATTCAATGAATGAAGACGAAGAACGTTAGTATGTTCTTTTTTTGCTTTTTCAAAACAATAATTTAAATTATAATCCTTAGATTTGTAGTTATCCATAAAATCAGGAGAAATATAAACAATAATTCTTTCATACGGTGTTGATGAATCCACTTCTATTTTATGAATCTCATTTCTATTGACAAGAACAATATCATAGGGACGAAGTTCATAAGATTTTCCTTCTATATAATATGTTACTTTTCCTTTTAGAAAAATTGTGATTTTATGAAAATCGTGATAATGAAAATCAAACTCCTTTGAAATGGAGTCTTTTAGATGGAAAATTTTAAAATTACTGTCCAGATATCCTTTTTTATTATAAATATCCATAATATGCCTTTCGTTAGTTTTTAATAGATGATAATATAAATTATATAGCACTATTTGCAATACGAAAAGCATTTTTAGTGTATTATATGAAAAAAATGCTTGATATAATAATGGAAACGGGAGGTATTTTATATGGATATTACATTAGAACGTTATCATGGACTTGGAAATGATTATCTTGTTTATGACCCAGCTAAGAATGACTTAAAACTGAATAAGGAAAATGTTGCAATGCTTTGTGACAGAAACATGGGACTTGGATCAGATGGTATCCTTGAAGGGCCAATAGAAGGAGATAAGCACATGGCTCTTCGTATTTGGAACCCAGATGGAAGTGTAGCTGCCAAGAGTGGTAATGGTGTTCGTATTTTTGCAAAATACTTAAGAGATGCAGGATATGTTCAGAAGAAGAATTATCTTCTTGAAACAGAAGGCGGAGTAGTTGAAATTACATATCTTAATGAAGATGCGAGCAGACTTCGTATATCTATGGGTAAAGTATCTTTCTATAGTGATGAGATTCCTGTGATTGGTGAAAGACGTGAAGTTATTAATGAGGATATGGTTTTTGGAAGAACATTATATCCAGTAACATGTGTTTCAGTTGGAAATCCACATTGTGTTATTCCAATGAGAGAGATTTCTAAACCACTTGTTTGCAAAATCGGTGATTTTTCAGAAGTGGCAAGATATTTCCCTGAAAGAATCAATACAGAGATAATGAAAGTTATTGATAATAATAATATAGCAATAGAAACATTTGAACGCGGTGCGGGATACACACTTGCAACAGGTACAGGTGCATGTGCAGCAGCAGCGGTATCATACAAACTTGGAATGACAGGAAATAAAGTTATAGTTCATATGCCAGGAGGAGAACTTCAGGTTGAAATAGATGATGACTGGAATACATATATGACAGGTGATGTTTTCTATGTTGCTAATATTAAACTTAGCAACGAGTTTGTGGAAAAACTTCGTGTTGCAACTGTAAAAGGTGAATAAGCTTATATCATTAAATTGTAATCAAACATATATTTTCTAAGTAAAATCTGCTTCGGTAAATGTTCCGGAGCAGATTTTTTATACTGTTATAGTTTTAAAATCTTGATTTAAACATTACAGTTGTGCTAACATAAGTATAACAATATTTTTAAACAGGATGGTGATTTGATGCTTATAGAAATAGATTTTAACAGTGATGAAGCGATATATATTCAACTTTGCAATCAAATTATAATGGGTATAGCAGCATCTGTTTATCAGGAGGGGGATTCGCTTCCATCGGTAAGACAGCTTGCCGAAACAATAGGTGTAAATATGCATACTGTAAATAAGGCATATACTGTACTTAAACAGGAAGGATATATTCAGCTCGACAGAAGAAGAGGAGCAGTAATATGTCTTGATGCTGATAAGATAGATACCTTAAATAAACTCGATGGGAAGCTTACAATGTTAATAGCAGCTGCAAGATGTAAAAATGTAAACAGAGACGATGTGCATGCTCTTGTAGATGATATTTTTGACAGATTTGAAGCCCACTTATAAAAAGGAGACTTACTATGAATAACAACTTTACAAAGCAGGCTGAATCTGTATTTAAATATGCGGAAAAGATGGCCAGAAAGCTTAAACATCCATATATAGGAACAGAACATCTTCTTCTTGGACTCGTGCATGAATATACAGGTGTTGCTGCACAGGTTCTTGGTGCGAATGGCGTATTAGAAGAAGATATTTTAAAATTAATGGACGGACTTGTAACACCACCTGTAACTAATGAAGGGCTAAATGTTAAACCGGTTAAAAGTCCAAGATACGAATATCTTATTGATAACAGCCATAGAGAAATTGAACACTTAAATACTGAGGATGTTGGAACAGAGCATTTGCTTTTAGCAATGCTTCATGATATTGAATGCGTAGCTACAAGAATACTTATTACACTTGAAATAGATCTTAAGAAACTTGTACAGGACGTTTTAGTTGCATCGGCTATAGATGTTAAGGAATATCTCGAAACACTTCATAGAGAATCATCTGATTCAGATGGTAATCTTGGACAGTACTGCACTGATCTTACAGAAGAAGCTGAACTTGGAAAGATTGATCCAATAATTGGAAGAGAAGATGAATCATATAGAATAATGCAGATTCTAAGCAGAAGAACTAAGAATAACCCATGTCTTATTGGGGAACCAGGTGTGGGTAAAACTGCAATAGTAGAAGGTCTTGCCATAAGAATTGCTGAGGGAATGGTTCCTGATACTATGAAGGACAAACGAATTTATACAGTTGATCTTCCAGCTTTAATTGCAGGATCTAAATACCGTGGTGAATTTGAAGAGCGTATGAAGAATCTTATGGAAGAAGTAAAACAGAAAGGTAATATTATACTTTTCCTTGATGAACTTCATACAATTATAGGTGCTGGTGGTGCAGAAGGAGCAATTGATGCTTCAAGCATTTTAAAACCAGCGCTTGCAAGAGGAGAACTTCAGCTTATTGGAGCAACAACAATCTCAGAGTATAGAAAACATATTGAAAAAGATGCTGCATTTGAGAGAAGATTTCAGCCTGTAACAATTGAAGAACCAACTGAAGAACAGTGTAAGAGTATTTTAAAGGGTGTTTATCATAAATATGAAAAACATCATAGAGTTACTATATTAGAAGATGCACTTGATGCAGCGGTACAGCTTTCAAAGAGATATATTACAGATAGAAATCTTCCGGATAAAGCGATAGATGTTTTAGATGAGGCATGCTCGAAAGTAAGTATGGCTGGATATAAAGCACCAACAAATCTTAAACAGATTGAGGAAGAAATCAAAGAACTTATGCATAAGAAAGAAGAAAGCATTAAGAAAAATGATTTTGAAAATGCATCTGTATACCATAAGGCGCAAAAGGAAGCTGAAAAGAAACTGATTAATATGAGAAAACGTTTCAGAAAGAAAACAGATAATAATCATCCATCAGTTACACAAAATGATGTATCAGAAGTGGTTTCTGCATGGACAAAGATTCCAGTTTCAAAACTTGCTGAAAGCGATACAGAGCGTCTTAAGAAACTTGAAAGTGTACTGCACAAACGTGTTATTGGTCAGGAAGAAGCAGTAAGTGCGGTGGCAAGAGCTGTAAAACGTGGAAGAGTAGGACTTAAAGACCCTAAACGTCCAATTGGTTCATTTTTATTTCTTGGACCAACAGGTGTTGGCAAAACTGAACTTTCTAAAACACTTGCAGAGGCATTATTTGGAAATGAAGACTCAATGATAAGAGTGGATATGTCTGAATATATGGAAAAACATTCAGTGTCAAAATTAATTGGAGCACCTCCAGGATATGTTGGTCATGAAGAGGGTGGTCAGTTAAGTGAACAGGTAAGAACCCATCCTTATTCTGTAATACTTTTTGATGAAATTGAAAAAGCGCATCCGGATGTATTTAATATTTTACTTCAGGTACTTGATGATGGTCATATTACTGATTCACAGGGCCGAAAAGTCGATTTTGCAAATACAGTTATAATAATGACTTCTAATGCTGGGGCAAAAGCTATCGTAGATCCTAAAAAACTTGGATTTGCAACGAAAGATGATCCTGAAGATGATTACAAACGAATGAAACGTAATGTTATGGACGAGGTTAAACAGATTTTCAGACCAGAATTTTTAAACCGAATCGATGAAATTGTTGTATTTCATTCGCTTGGAGAAAATCATCTTAAGCAGATTGTTACACTTCTTTGCAAAGGCTTTACAAAAAGGGTTAAAGACCAGATGAATATTACACTTAATCTTAGAGATTCTGCTAAAAAGCATATTGTAGAAAAAGGCTCCGATGCCAAATATGGTGCAAGACCACTTAAACGTGCTATACAGACAGAACTTGAAGATAAACTTGCAGAAGCAATTTTAAATGGTGAAATAAAAGAAGGCGATATAGTTGAAGCGGGATTATCTAAAAAAGAAATTAAATTTTATGTAAAGAATGTAAATGTGTAGAAATACTATTTCATTTAGTATATAATTAAGTATAAATACAACGAGTTTTTATAAACTAGGAGGAAATACGATGTCAACAGTTAAAGAATTATTACGCATAGAAGAAGACGGAACACTTAGCTTTGGTGATTATACACTTGCATCTAAGACTAAACTTGAAAACTTTGAATATGAAGGAGATATTTACAAAGTAAAAACATATAACGAAATTACAAAGCTTGAAAAAAATGGAATGTTCGTATATGAATCTGTACCAGGAAGTGCAGTAGAAAACTTTAATATGACAGAAAATGAAGTTTCATTCAAAGTGTTTGCTGATGAAGATGTTCAGTTTACACTTGAGCTTGAACCAGAGAGCTGTTTCGAAGTAATCATTAACGGTGAGTCTACAGGTAGAATGTCAACAAACTTAAGTGGTAAATTAAGTGTAAGTGTTGAAATTGATGCAGACAAAACTGCGGATGTTAAAGTAGTTAAGTGCTAATAATAAGAAATAATAAATAGTATGCATGGGGCGGTATTTATTACCGCCTCTTTTTAAATATTATATCTAAATAATAAATATTAAGAGGTAAATATGGCTAAAGGTAAGAAAACTCTTTATTTTTGTCAAAATTGTGGACATGAAGAGACTAAATGGCTCGGGCAATGTCCGGCATGTAAGGAATGGAATACATTTGTAGAAGAAAAAGTCAGTGTAACTAAAAGCAGTACAACAAAAGCGATGTCAACTGACAGCGAAATTCTACCACTATCAAAAATTGAATCAGATGATCATATAAGAATTAATACGGAAATTGGCGAGCTTGACAGAGTTCTTGGGGGAGGAATTGTTCCAGGTTCTCTTATTTTAGTAGGGGGAGACCCGGGAATTGGAAAATCCACATTGCTTTTACAGGTTTGCAAAAATTTATCCGAAAAAAACGAAGTGATTTACATTTCTGGTGAGGAATCTTTATCGCAGATTAAACTTCGTGCGAACAGAATGGGGGAATTTAAAGATAATCTTAAAATAATGTGTGAAACAAATCTTGAGAAAATACGTTATACTATTGAGAAAAACAAACCTAAAGTAGTTATAATAGATTCAATCCAGACAATGTACAGTGAAGAAGTGGCATCAGCTCCAGGAAGTGTTTCACAGGTAAGGGAATCCACCAATATTTTCATGCAGATAGCAAAAGGTCTTGGAATATCTGTGTTTATAGTAGGTCATGTTACGAAAGAAGGTACAGTTGCGGGACCAAGAGTGCTTGAACATATGGTTGATACTGTACTTTATTTTGAAGGCGACAGACATGCATCATATAGAATTCTTCGTGGCGTTAAAAACAGATTTGGATCAACCAATGAAATTGGAGTTTTTGAGATGCAGCATGATGGCTTAAGAGAAGTGAAAAATCCATCTGAATTTATGCTTAGCGGAAAACCTGAAAATGCGCCAGGTTCAGTAGTTGCATGTTCTATGGAAGGAACAAGACCTATTCTTATAGAAATTCAGGCTCTTGTTTGTAGAAGCACATTCCCTTCACCAAGAAGAACGGCAGCGGGTACAGATTACAACAGAGTAAATCTTTTAATGGCTGTTTTGGAAAAAAGAATTGGATATCCGTTATCTGATTTTGATGCCTATGTAAATATTGCCGGTGGTATAAAAATGAATGAACCAGCTATAGATCTTGGAATTGTTTTAGCAGTTGCTTCAAGTTACAAGAATAGAAATATAGATGAGAAAATGCTTGTGTTTGGAGAGGTGGGGCTAAGCGGTGAGGTGCGTGCGGTAAGCATGCCTGAACAAAGAGTTAATGAAGCGAAAAAATTAGGATTCGAAGTATGCATGCTTCCAGAAGTTTCAATGGAAGCTGTTAAAAATATAAAGGGAATCAAGCTTATAGGTGTAAGAAACATAAACGATGCTTTAAATTTTATATAATATAGTAATGATATGAAAAATCCCTGGGTTTTGTTTAGAATGCCCAGGGAAGTTTTATTTTATACGTATATATTATTGTTGATGAATTTGATTTTGTGTTATATGTCTTTTGTTTAATGAGAAGCCGTAGCCTTTAACTTCATTTGCATTACCTATGATCATAAATGCATTTGGGTCGATATCCATAACGAGTGTATTTAATTTTGTAAGTTCACGATTAGAAACAACAGATAAAATTAAAGGCTGCTCAATTCCAAGATAACCTGTTTTTGCATCAAGAAAAGTTGTTCCACGGTCAAGTTCGCAATGAATAGCGTTGTTGATTTTTTCATATTCTTTACTAACAATTTTAACTTCTGTCTGTGCAGTACCCATAAGAAGGAATTTGTTTAAAATAACAGAGTAAATCATAACTAAAAGTATACCATATATGATGGACTCGATATCTGAGAAAAACATTTGAAGTATAAGTATTGTAAAATCGATTACATAAAGTGAAAAAGAAACCGGGATACCAAATTTTTTGTTCAAAATTATTGGAGGAATATCAATTCCACCTGTAGATGCTCCTACTCTGATTACAATTCCAATGGAAAGGCCTACGCAAATACCGCCACATATGGTACAAAGCATTTTATCATCAGTTACTTGTGAAAGAGCAGGTATTCTTGAAAATACTTCTAATATAATAGGAAAATAAAAAGTACTAACAAGTGTCGTTAATGCGAACTTCTTACCTAAGATGAGGGCGCCTATAGTGAATGTCGTGACGTTTAGACAAAGTATGAATAATGGAATGGGTATATTGAAGTAATGGTTGAATGAAAGGGCGAGTCCTGCGGTACCTCCGGTAATCATCCCGCTTGGCAGAATAAAACATGTTACTCCAAGTGCGTAAAGAGTATTACCGAATAGCACGAAAAATAAAGTTTTAAGTTTTGAATCGTTCATAAATAAATCTCCTTGTATAGTGTTGCAAATGATTTTGTTTGATAATAGCTTATTGAATTAATGGGGTAAAGTAAAAAAAGACAGCCGAAGCTATCTTTTATATATAAGTAATTAAATTTTTATTATTTAATAAATAGTTCCTGTTTGAATTCATTTTTATTACCACCTTGCGAAAGATAGCCTATCATATAAATGGAATAAATGCAAACAAAAGCAGCGGAAAAAATGATGTCTTCTTATAACAGAAGAAAAAGAAGCAAGGGATTATATGAAGAGCAAAATATAAAACGAACAATAAGAATTAGTGTGATTACGCAATATAAAAACAATAGTTATAATGACACAAAATATAAACAATCATAAGTGATAGAAAGAAGAAATTGTCTGAATTGCGCGAAATAAATAAAAAACAAATAAATCATTGACAATTCGTACCTGGAATGATAAGATAGTCTTCGTTGCGAAACACAAGATA
>SAMEA104404100__coassemble_1720_pt1 | contig 18822 bp, 18 predicted proteins | sample SAMEA104404100__metabat2_high_PE_088 | metagenome-assembled genome bin SAMEA104404100 (sample SAMEA104404100) | Balaenoptera acutorostrata
AAGAAATTTTCAAGGATATGTTGTCTATTATTTAATTATCAATGTTGTTTTGTCGCTCTCGCAAACGACTTAATTAGTTTAACATAATCAGTTTTGTTTGTCAAGAACTTTTTTTGATTTATTTTTTTAAATCATGTTCTGCTCTTGCGAGTCAGCTTATTTATAATAACACGTGACTTTTCATTTGTCAACTAGTTTTTATATTTTTTTGATCAAATGTTTATGTTGATTTTATGCTTCTTTTTCCGATCATAATGCGTTGTCAAAAACCAATTTGCAAATAATGCATCACAAACGGAGAAAGAGGGATTTGAACCCTCGCGCCGCTATTAACGACCTACTCCCTTTCCAGGGGAGCCCCTTCGGCCAGCTTGGGTATTTCTCCAAAACACTTGCTTTCTAATATACAATAACAAAGCATAATTGTAAAGATATTTTTCTTAGTTTTTTAATTTTTAACTATTTTATATTCTTTATGTATTTTTCAGACTTCTTACAGAATGTTTCATTTAACATACTTACACCTGGCATAAAAAAAAGACTTTGGAATTCATCCAAAGCCTTAAAGCGGAGAGGGTGGGATTCGAACCCACGCGCCCTTGCGGACAAACGGTTTTCAAGACCGCCTCGTTATGACCACTTCGATACCTCTCCATTTGTTTTTAAGTTTTCTAAAACGTTCGATATTTAATATACTATATTAAGAGTGAATTGTAAAGTGTTTTTTTAGATTTTTTTAAACTTTTTATTCTACCCGCTTAAATCATTTATTTTTCACTTCTTCTTAACGTCGCACACTCATTTAAAGCAAATTCTTGAAATAGAAAAGGCTTCGGATTCAATCCAAAGCCTTAAAGCGGAGAGGGTGGGATTCGAACCCACGCGCCCTTGCGGACAAACGGTTTTCAAGACCGCCTCGTTATGACCACTTCGATACCTCTCCATTCGTTTGTTTTGTAACAAACTTATTAAGTTGTTGTCTCAACGACAAGATTTATATTATCATAGCAGTTTCAATATGTCAACATCTTTTTTCAATTTTTTTAATCTTTTTAATCTTTTGTGCTTTTATATTTATTTTGATAATCTGTTTATAAACACTTCTCCTATTTCGAGATCTTCTGGTGTTGTTATTTTTATATTCATATATGATCCTTTTGAAAATTTCACTTTATGATTCATAGTCTGTTCCACTACCATTGCATCATCTGTTACACCTTTGCAATCTGTTGCCATTATTTTCTCATATGCTTCTTTTATAAGATTTGCTGAAAATACCTGTGGTGTCTGTACCATCCATACTGTACTTCGATCAGGTGTGCTTTTTACATATCCATTTTCATCTGATATTTTAATTGTATCTTTTACAGGCATTGCAACTACACATGCTTTTTCAGTCTGAACCATTTCATAAGCACGTTTTATCGAATCCCCATCTACAAACGGACGTGCTCCATCATGTATGAACACATATCCTTCATCAACAAGTTTCAAGCCATTATAAACAGAATTATAACGTTCTTTTCCTCCAGCTACTATGTGATGGACTTTTGAAATTTCGTATTTATTTATAATCTCATTTTGACAATATTCTATTTCATCTGCCCCTGTTACAAGAATTATATCGTCTATTATCTCCGAGTTTTCAAATGCATTTAATGCATAGTAAAGCACAGGACGCCCACAAATTTCAAGATACTGTTTATGTATTTTAGTTCCCATTCTTGTTCCCTTGCCTGCAGCAAGTACGATTGCTGTACATTTTTCTTTATTCATTTTGTCCTCCGCTTTTAATAAGTAATAGAATCACTCTCATTTTCTTTCAAATAAGTTTAAAGCCTTCCCTAACGGAAAGGCCTGTAGCTTTTGTTGTTATTTGTTATCTTTCACCTAATTTAAGGTTTGGAACCGCATTAAGATCCCATCCATGTCTTGTACCGGCCACATATTCATAGTATGCCGCTGCGCCTATCATAGCCGCATTGTCTGTACAAAGAATTGGAGATGGATAGTAGAATTTAACTCCTTTTTCTTTACATGCAGCTTCCATTCCTGCTCGAAGTGCACTGTTAGACGCAACACCACCTGCTATGGCAAATTTATCTCCGCCATATGTGTCTATTGCTGTCATTGCTTTTTCTACAAGAACATCCACAACAGCTTTCTGGAACGAAGCCGCAATGTCTGCAGGGTCATATTCAACGCCTTTCATCTTGCAGCCATTTATATAGTTAAGAACAGCTGATTTAAGTCCACTAAAACTAAAATCGTATGGCGCACCATCAACTTTTGCTTTAGGGAATTTGATTGCATCAGGATTTCCTTCTTTTGCAATACGATCAATCTTCGGGCCTCCCGGGTAACCAAGACCAATAGCGCGAGCCACTTTATCATAAGCCTCTCCTGCCGCATCATCTCTTGTTCTTCCTAAAATTTCGTATTTACCATAATCCGCAACCCTCACAAGATGAGTATGACCACCTGAAACTACAAGACATAAAAATGGTGGTTCAAGGTCTGGATGCTCAATATAGTTTGCAGAAATATGTCCTTCAATATGATGAACACCTACTAATGGTATATTTTTAGCATATGCAATGGCTTTCGCTTCTGCAACGCCAACAAGTAGTGCACCTACAAGTCCTGGACCATAAGTTACACCAATTGCATCTATGTCATCAAGTGTCATTTCAGCTTCTTTTAAAGCCTCCTCGACTACCTGATTTATTTTTTCTATGTGCTTTCTTGAAGCTATCTCCGGTACAACTCCACCATAAAGTTTATGAAGTTCTATCTGTGATGAAATAACATTTGAACGCACAAATCTTCCATTATTCACTACTGCCGCTGCTGTTTCATCGCATGAGCTTTCAATAGCAAGAATGTTTACGCTTCTTAGTTCTCTCATTTATTTTATACCAACTTTCTAATCTTCAAAACCTAACTCTACTGACATTTTATCTTTACCCGCCTTTGCATGTGGAAAAATAGCTCTTACATCATCCATGTATTCTTCCGCTCTTGTAAGAGAAGGACTATAATGTGTAAGCCACATTTCCTTAACATCACACTCTTTAGCAAGACTTGCAGCCTCATAAAATGTCATGTGTTTATATTCTATAGCTTTCGCCTGTTTATCTTTTTCACCGTACATTCCTTCACATATAAAAAGATCCGAATCCTTCGCATTTTCTCTTATGGAATCTGTCGGTCTTGTATCGGTTGTATATGTAAGTTTAATTCCTTTTCTTGGTGGACCTAGCACCATATCAGGTGTATATATTTTTTCATCCACAGATACAGTTTCACCTTTTTGTAAAACACTCCACATTTTCTGCGGTATTCCACTTTCAATAGCACGTTTAGCATCAAATTTACCCGCTCTGTCTATTTCAATAGTATAACCATAGCAAAGCACGTTATGATTTACCTTAAAAGCTTTTAGTCTGTATCCATCCATCTCAAATGTCTGAGATGGTCCTTCTATCTCTATGCATTTAATAGGAAATGGAAGTTCAGGTGCTATAACACGTAAACAATTAACAACTTTTGTAAGACCTTTTGGCCCAATAAGTGTAAGCGGTTCTTTTCTGTCTGCATTACCCATAGTAAGTAAAAGTCCTGGAAGTCCACTTATATGATCCCCATGAAAATGTGTAAAACATATAACATCTATTGGTTTAAAACTCCAGCCTTTTTCTTTAATAGCAATCTGAGTTCCCTCACCACAGTCAATAAGAATACTGCTACCATTGTAACGCATCATTAATGAAGTAAGCCATCTATATGGAAGTGGCATCATACCACCACACCCAAGTAAACATACATCTAACATTATTTATCCTCTGTTTCTGTAGAATCACTAAGTTCTGCACTCATAAGAATAGCATCTTCATCTGGATTAGTGTAGAATCCAGGGCGTGTACCATCCTGTACAAATCCTTCTTTAACATATAAGTTTCTTGCAGCTGTATTATTTTCTCTTACATCAAGCATAATCTTTGTAATATTATTCTTCTTGCACTCTTTTTTGAATTCTTCCATAAGGAAATGTCCAACACCTTGTCTTCTTCTATCCTTATCCGTAGCAATTCTTACAATTTCTGCTTCGCCAGTAAGGTCATACCCTAAAATATATCCAGCTTTTCTTCCTGCTTTTTCAGCAACAAGACAAATAGTATTTGAAAGTTCAATTGTTTCAAGAATGCTCTTTTCACTCCAAGCATCTGTAAAACATAAACGTTCCATCTCTGCAAGAGCTGCTGCATCTTCTATTACAAGTTTACGTACCTCAAGTGGAGAATTCTTTTCTCTTTCTGCATGCTCTCTTTCCGCCTGAGATGCACGTAAGTAATCAGGCTGATGCTCCATAGCTGTTTCATATCTGCCTGCTTTATACATTTTAATTCCCAGTGCACCTACCGCTGCCGCTCTTTGTCTATTCATATATGATGGTGCAAATGAATACGGCACCTTCATTCCTGCAGCAATAGCGTCTTTATGAACTGGTACTCCATCGCCTAAGAATACGACTCTTTTACCGTATCCATTAAGTCTTTCGATAAGTTCTTCTATACCTATTGCCATCTGCATTCTTATAACCTGAAACACCGGATTTATCTCAAGACTGTCTTCCTTTTTTCCAGCTGTTTTTGAAAAAGAATATATTCCCGTATAAACCTGTTTTCTTCTTGCATCCATAATCGGACAAATGATATCTTCACATCCGTATATCTCATATGCAAGAGCATCCACTGTAGGAACATTAATAAGTGGCTTGTTAAGTGCAAGTCCAAGTCCCTTTGCTGTAGCTGAACCAATTCTAAGTCCTGTAAAAGAACCAGGTCCGCCAGCAACTGCTATAGCATCTATAGTACTAAGATCAAGTTCTATCATTTTAGACATTTCATCTATCATAGGAAGCAATGTCTGGGAATGTGTTTTTTTATAATCCATTGTATATTCTGCAATAGTTCTGTCATCTTCAACAACAGCAACTGATGCTGTCATACCTGAACTGTCAATAGCCAATACACGCATTTTAAACATCCTCTCTATTTTATAAATTTACTCTAACCTTTTAATTATACGACCATCACCCTATTGTATCAATAGTGATCTTTCTATAATCAAAACCTTTTTCTAAATCTTTCTCTATAGTAATCTCTGTTCTGTTATCAGGAAGGATTTCTTCTATAAGATTAGCCCACTCAATAAGACAGGCCCCCTCGCCCATAATATAATCTTCATATCCAATTTCATCCATCTCTTCAACATCACCAATACGATATACGTCAAAATGATAAAAAGGCATTCTTCCTTCATCATAAACTTGAACAATTGTAAATGTAGGGCTGCTTACTGGTTCTTCAATGCCAAGTCCCTTTGCAAACCCTTGAGTAAAAACAGTTTTTCCAACTCCAAGATCTCCTGTAAGTGTATAAACCTGTCCAGGTACTGCTTTTTGTCCAAGTTCAAATCCAAGCTGATATGTATCTTCCGGATTAAATGTTTCTATTATCATATATATTATTCCTTCCTGTTATTTATATGCATTATTACCTTAATAATACTATATCTATCCTGTTAAATACAAGGCTTTTACGCAACAAAAAGGGTACGAATATTTAGCTGTTTCTTCTATATATAATAATCGGAAATACATTTTTTAACATTTGTTGTATTTTATACATCCAACTTAATATTTACCACTTGTATAACTTATTATTTGTATTATAATAAGGGATATGCGCACTTTTACAGTGTAAACCATTAAATCAATTCGAAAGTAGGATTCAAAAATGAAAAAATTGAATATTTCACAGCTTATTTCTATTTCAATGATGCTGTTTGCAATATTTTTTGGAGCAGGTAATATGATTTTCCCACCTGCAATGGGACAGCTTGCCGGAAGTAACTTCCCGCAGGCACTTATAGGCTTTATTCTGACTGATGTCGGTATAGCAATACTTGGTATTATTGCCATTGTTATGGTTGGAAATAACATTAACGATCTTGGTGCACTTGTAAGTCCAAAATTCGCTTTATTTTTCTCTGTTGCAGTTTATCTTCTCATCGGACCATTATTCGGCCTTCCAAGAACAGCAACTGTTTCTTTTGAAATTTCATTTGCGCCATATGTTGATCCATCAATGATAATTATTTTGAGATTCATCTTTTCAGCCGTTTACTTCCTTTTAACTTACTATTTAAGCAGTAACTCAAGTAAACTTGTTGATATAGTAGGAAAAGTTTTAACACCCTTTTTACTTCTAAGTATTGCAGTAATATTTATCGCTTCAATTGTAAATACACCCGGGAACGGCTCAATTGCATTTGGTGAAATAATGCAACCTTCCGGAGACTACCAGTCTATTCCACTTTTTAAAGGAATGGTAGAAGGATACAACGCACTTGACGGTCCAGCTGGACTTGCTTTTGCTATTATCGTTATAAACGCCATAGAAATTCATGGTGTAAAAGATAAAAAGCAGATTGCAAAATATACTGTATTTTGTGGATTTGGTGCAGCAGCATTTTTATCAGTAGTTTATTACATGCTTTCATATATTGGAGCAATTACAAATGAGCCATTTGAAAATGGGGGTTCCCTCCTTCATGCTGTAACAAATCATCTTCTTGGAAATGCAGGAGGAATCGTTCTTGCAATTGCAATACTTCTTGCATGTCTTGCAACATCAATCGGACTTACAGCATCATTTGCAGGATATTTTTCATCAATACTTCCAGAAAAATGGACTTACAAAAGAGTTTCCGCTTGGGTATGTATATTTAGTTTTGTAGTTGCAAACATCGGCCTTAACCAGCTTATAAAGATTTCATTACCAATACTTATTATGATCTACCCTGTAACAATTACTATGATTGTTCTGTCACTTATGAAAGGCATTATAAAAAACAAGAGAATGGTATACGTAATGGGGATGATTTTCACTTTTATAATTTCATTTGTGAACGGCATAGAAAACGCAGGATATCATCTTGGAATTGTAAGTGAAATTGTAAATAAACTTCCATTTAACAGCCTTGGATTTGGATGGATTTCATTTGCAGTTTTAGGAGCGCTTATAGGAGCACTTCCATTTTGGCCAATGAACAAAAAACATACAGCTGAATATAGGAATAAGGTAAAATAAACCGGTTTACCCATTCCAAAATCCACCTTTTAATGCTATAATATCTATTAGATTATTTGAGACTATTAGGAGGATTTATGAAGATTATTTTATTTATTGTTGCATTTATCCTTATCTTTCTTTCTACATTTGCACTGCAGAACACTCTCCAGACTGCAAAGCAGAAAAAGATTATGGAACTGCTACAGAAAAAAGACCTTAACGAACTTGAAAACGAACTTGATTCATCATCATGTCGCATTATACTTCCAGCATTTAACCGTGAATTCCTACGACTCAATGCATATATGATACACAATATGCAGTCAAAAATTAATGAGCAGTTTAATGTGCTTTTCGACATGAAAAAGAATCCAGCTCAAGATAAAGAAGTTACAGTAAGAGCTTTTGAATACTATGTTCAAAATAAGAACAAAAAGAAAAGTCTTGAAATGTTAGATAAGATAAAAGAAATGGATGATGAAGGATTAATTGCACATTCACAACTTTTCTATGACATCCTTATCGATAAGAAATCTGACTACATAGACATTCTTACCGAACAGCTCGAAAACGGAAGTCCTGTTGATAAAGGAATTAATGCATATCTTCTTTCACTCCAGTATGGATACATTGGAAACAAAGAAAAAGAAAAAGAATATCTTGAACTTTCAAAACATTCTTTTAAAGCTAACTAAATAGAAATTATGTAGCTGTCCTTATAGGGCAGCTATTTTTCTATATAAAAACAAGGCAGGATAATTCCTGCCCTGCTTAATACAAACATTATATTTACATTGTAGATTCCTGCCAATTAACACTACACTCAAGAAGTTTATGCTGAACTTCTTCGTTTCCATTAATACTATCAAGAAGTATCTTCATGGCATTGACTCCCTCGTCATAAGCTGGTTGTACTATTGTTGTTACAGTAGGACTTGCAAGCTCTGTCCATTCTATATTATCATATCCAAGTAATCCAACTGTCTCAGGCATAAGACTCCTATATGGTTTTAAAGCCATATAAACATTAGGTAAAAGAAAACAGTTTGCAACGAAAACAAGTGTATGCTTTCCTGGTACTATAAACTGTTCTATCTTATGTCTGATATCTTCCACATTATAATCATCGTCAACTACGATCATATTACATATTTTATTCTTAGACTCGACAAAGTTTAAAAATCCTTCTGTTCTCTCTTTTCTTGTCTGAAGTACTTCAGGATCTGCCGTAATCATAACGAATTCATTATATCCCTTATCGTGTAATTCATCTCCAACTCTTCTTAAAACGTCGTGATGGTCTGTCTTAACCCACTGTTCGCCTAAAAGATTAGCCTGTGAATCAACAAAAACAACTTTTCCGCCTACGCTTTTAATTCGTTCTACAAGTGGCTGGAATTTAACAGAAGGTTGGACAATAAACCCTTCAACTCCTGTTGCAAGCATCCTTTCAACATACTTTTCTTCCGTCTTGTAGCGATATCCGCTATTACCGACCATAAGTTGATATTTCTCTTTTCTTGCGCAATCTTCAATTCCTTTAACAAGCTGATTTGAAAATGAGTTTGTAATATCACCAATTAAAACTCCTACAAGTCTTGATGATTTGGAATTTAAAGTTCTTGCAGCAACGCTAGGTCGGTAATTTGTCTCTTCTATTACTTTATGTATTCTCTCTTTAGTCTCTTCCGACATTCTGTCAGTCTTTCCGTTTAAATAGAACGAAACTGTTGTCTTCGAAGTATTCGCCTTTTTTGCAATTTCCGTTATTGTTATTTTATTTGTCATATCATGTAAAATTATATCATCCTTCTTTTATGCTTTCAATAGTGAGTATTTCTTTTCTCCATTATGCTCATAAACAAATATTGCTTTTCCATGAAAAGGTATCCCCTCCATAAAAAAGACTTTTTTCCCTTTATAAATTTCTTTGTTGAATATTCCAAACGTAAGGCTTTCCTCTTCGTTTGTGAATTTATAGGCTATTGCTACATCGTCATCTACTTTTTCCACACCATCTTGGAGAATATCTACTTTTTCCACAGCAAATGACGAATCTACAAACATACTAACAATTCGTCCTTCATTTTCAAAAGAAAATCGACTCTTTATAATTTCATGGTCCAATTCCTCATTATAACGTATTGAGCATGGTCCTTTATCAATCTTAATATCTCCTGTTGTTATAAAATTCAATGGAAGATTCTTATATGTAACTGATGGATCAAGATGGAAACGTGCCTCTGCATTATGTTTTCCATCTTCAAAAATGCTATCTACAATAAACCATATTCCAACTTCTGCAAATATAACTTTTCTATTCCAAACCTGAAGAGGATTATGTCCCATAAGCACACCCTCATAATAATGCACATTATCATTATGTCTAACATAGTTCTTTAATGGAAGACTAAAGTCATCGTATGTCCAACTGTCTTTTGGAACACTTGACACTTTATCATCAACTATAACAACATTGTGAGCGTACATTGATTTAAGAGCCACTCTAAGCGGATGATCTTCTCTATATGTAAGTCTTCCTGAATCTATTGAAATAGGTTTTCCTTTATAGTATACAGATACATGCTGATTATCACTATGTCCATGTCCACTTCCAAGTGATCCATTAGTATACATCATGTAATTGGCATCACTTTCCCATGAACTCCTAACAGCGTACATACCACTATCTGTTCCGTCATAATATTTTTGTTCTGGACATTTCATTTCTTTTAAATCATATATAGTTGCTGCTTTCGCCCCAAAAATATACATACTTTCAAGATCAAATGTTTCAAATCCTGCATATTTAAACTCATCCAAATTAAAAAGATATGATGCGCGGCACATAACATCTTTTATTAAACTTCTGTCACTATCACCAAATGTCTCTATTTCCATAGATGGTGTAACCTGTAAGAAAAGACATTCTGCGAGACGATGTATGCTGTCCACAATAATCGAATCACATACTTTTTCTTTTAACTGCTGATAAAAAACAAGTTTCATACCATAGTTAAGCACCTCTATATGATACATTGTTGACTGTTCCCAGTGCATTCCATCAGGATAAACCTGGGCAATACACTGACGTTTGCATTCTTCTAACGCCCATATATATACTGGATCTTCCTTATAATTCGATTTAATATATGGAAGAATTGATACAAGACTAAATGTCTGTATACTTCCCCAGTTACTTGTTATATATTTTGTAAGATAATTTTCTTTAAGATACTCTGCCTGAGCATATATGCTATCTGTAATAAGATTAATCTCATCATCTGATAAACATCCAAGTTCATAAAGATATGGCATCGCCTCAAACCAGTTCATAATACGTATTCCTGTATCAAGTGTTCTTGTGCCTGGCTCCATTTTAATTGCTTTATGTTTGCCTATCCATGATAGAATAAACTCTTTTGCTTTAAGTGCTGATTTAGTATCACCACTTACCAAACTATCTAATATAAGATAATTAAGGTAATCCATACGGTTAAGCATAAAGCACCATTCTTCGTCTCCATTTAATTGAATATTCCAGTCAATATCTTCATCTAACTGATATGGTACTATACATCTTTCCATATCCCACGGCTTATCAAAAACAAAAATATGACTGCTAAGCTCATCTGCTCTTTTTCTTATCAGTTCCATATCTTCATCTACAAGAAGCGTAGAAATTTTATTTATTTCTTTAAATCTTGAAATTCCTTCTAAGCAATTCTTACAGTATTCAACATTCATATATTTATTTTCTCCCTTTGTAGTATGCTATAAAAAAAGCAGGGACTAAAATTGTCCCTGCTTAGATAATTAAATTATGCAAGTACTCCTAATAAGCTTAAAGCTATACCAAGAACAACTGTAATGATAACTAATTTATAAGTTGTCATATTCTTTTTCTTGATGAGGTAATACATAAGTATTGTATATAATACTGGTAATAATCTTGGAGCAACTTTATCAAGCATTGCCTGAATATCAACATATTTAGCACCTTCAGCTACTTCACCAGCTGCGAACTGAATAGCTACGTTCATCTTAACGAATGTTGCAGCAAGTCCGGCGATAACAGTAACACCGATCATTCCGGCAGCGTCTGAGATAACACCCATCTGCTCTGAAAGTTTGTCAACCATGCTTGTTCCTAATTTACGTCCGTATTCACCCATTACTAACTTAAGAGCTAATAATACAACGTTTTCACAAAGTAAGAATAAAAGTGGTGCAAACCAGAATCCTTCCATACTCATTGAAGCGAAAATTGTTGAGAATAAAGGTGCGATACAGAACTGTGATAATGAATCACCAATACCTGCAAGAGGTCCCATAAGAGCCATCTTGATACCACGAATTTCATCGTAGCTCATACCATTTTCAGCCATAGCCATGTGAATAGATGTGATAAATGGTAAGAAGTTAGGGTTTGTGTTGTAGAACTCACTGTTGTTCTGTAATTCTTCTGCTAATCTTTCAGGATCATCACCATACATTTTCTTAAGTGCTGGGTACATAACAAGGCCGTAACCTAATCCCTGGTAGTTACTGTAGTTAAATCCGTTCTGAAGGAAATAAGCACGAAGAGTTGTTTTTGTATAATCTTTTTTTGTAAATTTCTTAGATCCAGTCATCGTGGTCAGCCTCCTCTTCAATTGCACCTGCAACTACAGGAGCATTCTGTGTTTCCTGGTAATGTTTAATAGCAAAAATTGCACCTACTAAAGCGATACCGATAACTGGCATCTGGAAGTATGCTGCAAGAACATATCCTAAAATTGCGAAAGGAATAAGTTCTGGTTTTAACATTACGCTCATAATCATAGCAAAACCGATTGCTGGGAGCATTCCACCTGCAACTGATAAACCTGTAAGTAACCAAGCTGGTACCATTTCTACTAAAGATTTTAATAAATCCATTGAGTATGCACCAAGGAATCCAAGTAAGAATCCTACGATAGCAAATAACCAGATTGTCATGTTTGCATGAAGACGGAATTTGTTAAACTTCTTCTCTTTTAATGCATTAGCTGCACTTTCAGGAGCACCTGCACGTACTGTGTAGATAGCTGTCTGTAAGAACTGAATAGCTACTGCGAATGGAATTGAAACTGCAAGAGCTGCTTCTGGTGTGATAGCTGCTGATGTTCCTGCTGTTGTGATTGCCATAAGTGTACCGATAATACCAGGTCCGATTGGGTTAGGTGGTACTGTACCGCCGGCTCCAACACCGAATCCCATGAATGCTAACTCTGCGATAGCTCCGCACTGTAATGCTGTAGGAATGTCTCCTAAAATAACGCCGACACCGAAACTTAATACGATGGCACGGTTTGTGAAGATACCCCAAAGCATACCTGCATAACAGAATGCTGTCCACAAACCGATAAATACGGCCTGAATCAATGTGATTTCCATAATGTTTCCTCCATTATCTTATAAATAGTTTTTAATATCTACTAAAACACTTCCATCTCCACCACTTGGTGTTGTCTGAGTGTTAAAAGTAACGTTGTATTTTTCAATCATTGTACGTAATGCATCTTTGTCTTCTTTTCCAAGGAAAATTGAACGTGTAACTTTTTCTTTACCTTCTGCATTATGAATGTTACCAATGTTGATTTCTTTAATTGGAACTCCGCCTTCTACTAAACGAAGTGCATCTTCAGGATTTTTTACAATAATGAAGATTGTCTGTGCTGGGTTAGCTTTATGAATGATGTTAATAACTTTCTCTACATCAAAGAAACGCATAGCGATATTTTTTGGAATACCTGTTTTCATTAATGTCTGAGCCATAACGTCTTTAGATGCTTCGTCGTTTGCAACGATAACTGTGTTTGCTCCTAAAGATTTAACCCAAAGCTGTCCCTGTCCGTGAACTAAACGTTCATCAATTCTTGTCATTAAAATATTTGGTGTAGCCATTTTCTTTCCTCCTACCAGTATGAATCCCATTCCTTTAACTGACGTAATATTGCTTCCATATAGTAGTAATCGCCCCAGATGTTTCCTTCATCTACGCCCTTACCACTGTGCCATGAATATACACCGTGATATAAGATTGGATCTCCTGCTTCATGATTTTTGCTTGTGTAGTTCTGCATAAGAGATCTTAAAATATTATCTCTTGCTCCCTTGTAAACTGCTTTATCAGGATCATCATCTGAAAGATTCTTATCCATCTCAAGCATTCCACATACAGCAACTGCCGCCGCACTTGAATCTCTTGACTGTTCAGGATCATCTGTAAAAATAAGATCCCAATAACAAATATTATCTTCTGGAAGACGATTAAGGAAATAATTTAACATTCCTTTCCATAATTCTGTACATTCCATCTGATGAGTGTAACGAACATTTAATGGAATACCGTAGATTCCCCATGCCTGACCACGTGCCCATGAGCTGTCATCACTGAATCCCTGACGTGTAGCTCCTCTTACAGGGCCACCTGTAACTGGATCCATATAGAATGTGTGATATGCACTTGCATCATCACGGATTACATATTTACAGCTTGTATTAAAATGACGCTGTGCGTAATCTGCATATTTAGGATCTCCTGTAACTTCTGTTGTCCAATATAATAATGGAATATTAAGCATACAGTCGATAATAAAACGATAATGCTCTGGATTTCCATTCTCTCCCCATGCCTGAAGGAATTCTCCAACATCCTGCCATCTTTCAAGCAGCTTATCTGCAGCTAAAATAGCAGCTCTCTTTGCTTTTTCATTACCAGTAAGTTTATATGCGCTTACACATGATAATGAATATAAGAATCCAAGGTCATGGTGATCCAACTCAATACGATTCTCAACTCTGTGCAAGAAACTCTCTACGTTCTTGTCAGCAAGTTCTTTGTACTTTGGATCATTTGTGTACTCATATGCGAGCCATAACATACCCGTCCAGAAACCATCAGTCCATTCGATGTTCTCTATAATAGGATATTTGTTTCCTTTAGTAGCTGACCATGGGAATTTGTCTTTAAAGTATTCCATATTAAGATCTACCTGTTTAAGACACTCCTCAAAAGCATTTACTAACTCTTCCTTTGTTATGGCTGGAGTACTTAAGAATTCATTTCTTTTCTGAATCTCTTCTACATTAACTTTCTTGATCATAAAGCTTACTCCTTTGCCTATATTACCACGTTTAAAAGTAAACTGGTTTACCTGACAAATGAATTATATCGAAAAAACTCATTAAAAGTCAACCCTTATCGACATTTTATTGTCAATTTGGTACAATGTATCAAATTTTTAACCTTATAAGTAAAGTTTTCACCTTAATGTTGTTCTCTTTCTACAAACATTTAGTAAACCGGTTGACAAACAAGTTTGCTTGACTTAGAATGATAGTAAACTGGTTTACCGGTGAGAAAACTACATATAAAAGTTTCATCGGACCAGAATGTATCTTAAAAACAAAACAATAATTTATGGTAAATGAATTTTAATTTCAGAAAGGGTGTAAAAACATGTTTGAAATGAAAGATTTCTCTCTCGAAGGAAAAATAGCATTAGTTACAGGAGCTTCTTATGGTATCGGATTTGGTATTGCAACAGCATATGCAAAAGCCGGAGCTACTATAGTATTTAACGATATTAATCAGGATTTAGTTAATAAAGGAATGGAAGCTTACAAAGCAGAAGGCATCGAAGCTCACGGATATGTTTGCGACGTTACTAATGAAGAAGCTGTTGCAGCTTTCATTAAACAGGTTGAAGAAGAAGTCGGAGTTATCGACATCTTAGTAAACAATGCTGGTATCATCAAAAGAATTCCAATGCTCGAAATGAGCGCTGCAGATTTCCGTCAGGTAATCGACATCGACTTAAACGGACCATTTATCATGGCTAAAGCTGTTCTTCCAGGAATGATGGCTAAGAATCACGGAAAGATCATCAATATCTGTTCTATGATGTCTGAGCTTGGACGTGAAACAGTAAGTGGTTACGCAGCAGCTAAAGGTGGACTTAAAATGCTTACTAAGAACATCTGTAGCGAATTTGGTGAACACAACATTCAGTGTAACGGTATCGGACCTGGATACATCGCAACACCACAGACAGCTCCATTACGTGAGAAACAGGCTGACGGAAGCCGTCATCCATTTGATCAGTTCATTATTTCAAAAACACCTGCAGCTCGCTGGGGAACACCAGAAGACTTACAGGGACCAGCAGTATTCCTTGCAAGTGATGCAAGTAACTTTGTAAATGGACACGTATTATATGTAGATGGTGGAATCCTTGCTTACATTGGTAAACAGCCACAATAATTGAAATATTTAAACAACTACATATATATGGAGGAAATATAAATGAAAATCGCTTTAATCAACGAGAACTCACAGGCAGCAAAAAATTCAATGATTTTTGACATTCTTAATGACGAAGCAACTAAAGCTGGTCATACAGTATATAACTACGGAATGTACTCTGCCGATGATGATTGTCAGTTAACATATGTTAAAAACGGTCTTTTAGCTAGTATTCTTCTTTCTACAAAGGCTGTTGACTTTGTCGTTACAGGATGTGGTACAGGACAGGGTGCAATGCTTGCATGTAACTCTTTCCCTAACGTTCTTTGCGGACACATTACAAACGGTGTTGACGCATTCCTTTTTGGACAGGTAAACGACGGTAACTGTATAGCACTCCCATTCGCTCAGGGATTTGGATGGGGCGGAGAAGTTAATCTTCGTTACACATTCCAGAGACTTTTTGCTGAGCCATTTGGAGGCGGATACCCAAAAGAACGCCGCGAACCAGAGCAGCGTAACAAGAAGATCTTAGATCAGGTTAAAACTGTAACACATCGTCCACTTATGGAAATCTTAAAGACAATTGATCAGGATTTCCTTAAAGAGACAATTGCAGGAGCTCACTTTGATGAGTACTTCTACGCAAATTGCCAGGACAATGAAGTAGCTGACTACTTAAGATCACTTTAATCAATTTAACAATTTCTAAAATAATAATATATTTTCCACTTTAATCTCTCCTTGGATTATTGATTATATTATTAGTGTTGATCTCCTATGTAACCGGCAGAGTTTTGTATTATTGTGTTGTGCTCTGCCGGTTCATTTTTGAATGAGAAAAAGTTTTAGTTTACATATATAAATACATATAAGAAAGGACATATTATGATCTGTTTAAAAGTTTTAGATAAAGATAATAATATTCTTGGCCAGAACCAGGGTGAAGATGAAGTAAACCTTGTTGTAGACAGAGTTTACGAAGAAGGCGATAAGATTGCTTTTGAAATCGATGGTGAAACAGGACACTACTGCATGCAGGTAGATGACGCTCTTGGAAAATCATTTGTATACCTTAAAGGTGACGAGACTTACGTTATTCCTTTCGAAGAAAAGAGAACTAATATTTCACCAAAAGCTTTCTCAGGTGAGAAACAGCTTATATACCTTCGCAAAGCAAGACCATACGAAATTTCTTCTTACAGAAATCTTGCTATCAATGTTAATGACCAGCACGCTGGAGGCAACTGCTATCCTCACGCTTCTGCTAATATCGAAACAAGAGGTGAAGCTGTATTCGCAGCTAAAAATGCTATCGATGGTGTAACAGCAAATCACAAACACGGAAAATGGCCTTTCGCATCATGGGGAATCAATCAGGATCCTGAAGCTGAAATCAAAATTGATTTTGGACGTGAAATCGAAACAGACCGTATTGTTATTCATACAAGAGCAGATTTCCCACATGATAACTGGTGGATTAAAGGAACAGTAATCTTCTCTGATGGAAGTACTATGGACCTTGACCTTGATAAACTCGCTGGTTCACAGGAATTTACTTTTGAACCTAAGAAAATCGAATGGCTCATCTTAAAAGATCTTATTAAAGCTGATGATCCTTCACCATTCCCAGCACTTACACAGATTGAAGTGTTTGGAACTGATTTATAAGAAAATATTTTAATTAACATATATAAGGAGAACCAAAATGGAAGTTAGAACAGCCGCATCACCAAGAGATGTAAAACATTACACTACAGACAGATTAAGAGAAGAATTTCTTATCCAGAATCTTTTCGAAGCAGACAAAATTAATCTTGTATACAGCCATATAGACCGTATCATTACAGGAGCAGCAGTTCCAGTAAATGAAAAACTCGAACTTACAGCAGGAGATGAACTTCGTGCAGAATACTTCCTTCAGAGAAGAGAGCTTGGATTTATCAACATCGGTGGAGACGGAATCGTAACTATCGACGGTAAAGTTTATGAAATCAATGCAAGAGAAGGAATGTACGTAGGAAGAGGAGCAAAAGAAATCTCTTTCGAAAGCAAATGTGCAGAAAACCCAGCTAAATTCTACATGAACAGCTGTCCAGCACACGTTTCTTACCCAACAGTTCATATCAAACCAGAAGGTGAGGAAGAAGAAGGTGTTGTTATCATTAAAGATCACAATAAAGTAGAACTTGGATCACTTGAAGATTCTAACCACAGAATCATCAACAAATACATCGTTACAGATCAGGTTCAGAGCTGCCAGCTTGCTATGGGTCTTACTAGACTTCTTCCAGGTAGCGTATGGAACACAATGCCATCACACACACATGACAGACGTATGGAAGTTTACCTTTACTTCGATATGGCTGATGATGCTTTCGTTGTACACTACATGGGTGAACCAAACGAAACACGTCACATCATTATGCACAATGAAGAAGCTGTTATTTCACCAAGCTGGTCAATCCACTCAGGATCTGGTTCAAGAGCTTATACATTCATTTGGGGAATGTGCGGTGAAAACCAGGATTACGGCGATATGGACACAATCGCAAACAAGGACCTTAGATAATAGATTTTATATATAGTTTGTAAGGAGATTTAAAATGAACGAAGTTTTAAAACAGATAGAAAAAATCGGTATCGTACCAGTAGTAGTACTTAATGATGCTAAAGATGCAGAACCACTTGGAAAAGCTTTATGTGAAGGTGGACTTCCATGTGCTGAAGTAACATTTAGAACAGATGCTGCTGAAGAATCAATTCGAATCATGGCTGAAAAATTCCCTGAAATGCTTGTTGGAGCTGGTACAGTTCTTACAATCGAACAGGTTGACCGTGCAGTAAATGCTGGTGCCAAATTCATTGTAAGCCCAGGACTTAATCCAAAAGTTGTCTCTTACTGTGTTGAAAAAGGAATCCCTGTAACACCAGGTACAGCTAACCCTTCAAATGTTGAGCAGGCTATCGAACTTGGACTTGATGTTGTTAAATTCTTCCCAGCTGAGCAGGCAGGCGGACTTGCTTACATCAAAGCTATCGCTGCTCCATACACAGGAATGAAATTCATGCCTACAGGTGGAATCAATGCTAACAATGTTAAAGAATACCTTGCTTGTGACAAGATCCTTGCATGCGGCGGAAGTTGGATGGTTAAAGGTGACCTTGTTAAAGCTGGAGAATTCGATAAGATCACAGAGCTTGTAAGAGAAGCTGCTGCAATCGTTAAAGAAATCAGAGGTTAATTTTCTTTATAAACTATCAATGAAAGGAGAACTGCCAGTTCTAAAAAGCTGGCAGTAAGATATATTATGAATTTAAACTTAAGACCAAAAGAAGAATGTAAATTTGATGCTGTATCACTTGGAGAAGTAATGCTTCGTCTTGATCCAGGCGAAGGAAGAATCCGTA
>SAMEA104404100__coassemble_1739_pt1 | contig 18647 bp, 16 predicted proteins | sample SAMEA104404100__metabat2_high_PE_088 | metagenome-assembled genome bin SAMEA104404100 (sample SAMEA104404100) | Balaenoptera acutorostrata
TTTTTGTTGTATCATCTGTCTTTGTTGTATCATCTGTCTTTGTTGTATCATCTGTCTTTGTTGTATCATCTGTCTTTGTTGTATCATCTGTTTTTGTTGTATCATCTACAACTGGAGCTGGAGCTGCTTTTTTAGCATAAACTACCATTACTGGTGATAAACCTTTAAGTGTTACCTTAATACCAGCATCTGTAAGTGTTACTTCTGGTGTCTCAACATCTCCTACTTCCATGCCGTTCATAGCAACTGTAAGCATATGTGATACTCTAAATACATAATCATCTTTATTAGTTCCTTCTGGATATGGAATAACAACGTCAATTCCACCACGTGCTTCTACTTCTTCTTTAGTAGCTTCACGTTCTACACCATCATCACCAATAATCTTAAGTATTGCATCTAATACTACATTCTTTGTTTCGCCCTCTGTCTTTACATCTTTAAGAGCAACTGTAGCTTTTTCATGAAGAGCCTGTGTGATTTTTTCTACTGTATCATACTTAGTTTCTTTTAATACTTCTTCTACTTCTGTAAGTGCCTGCTGTTCAACCCTAGAAGCCTCTACAGAATTATGTGCAGGAATTACTATTTCCTTAGTAGATGTCTCTGCCCAAGTTTCATCAAATGTTGCTGTATAGACAATCTTACCTTCTTTACCCACTTCTGGTTCTACTTTATTTACAGTCACATTTGCAACAGCTTTGGTAGTTAACTTAGGAACATTTGTACACTCTCTAACAGCTGTACATGTCCACTCGCCATTATTTTCAATCCAGTTATATTTTACTGGTTTAAAAGTAACCTCTTCAAATGTAATTTTATTATCTTTAGCATATCTTTCAGCTTCTGAATCTTTCTCTCCAATTAAGACAAAATCCTTTAAGACTACATCCTTATATGATTTAGTCTCATCATAAAAGCCTAATGCGAATTTTCCAATTTTTTTAACTGAACTTGGCACATAAACTGATTTTAAATTAGGACAATTTTGAAAACATCTATATTCTATACTTGTTACAGTTTCAGGTATTGAAACTGATGTTAAAGTTTCTATCTCTGCAAATGCTAATGAATTTATCTTACTTATAGTATTAGGAATATTGGCAGTTTCTATACTTGTACCCCAATACATATTATTAGGTATTTCTGACATTGAACTTCCAATCTCCATTGTAGAAAGATTTTTACAATTCATAAATAATCCTGGGTTAATCACTTCAACTGAAGGAGGCAATGGACAAGATTTTAGCTTTCCACATGCTTGAAATACTGTATTTCCTAATTTTTTTAGTTTTGAACCTTCTTCAAAAACAACATTTTGTATATTCTCATTAGATGCAAAGGCGCTCCACTCAATTTCAGTAATAGTATTAGGTATAAAAACTGTTTCAGTAGGCCAGCCACACAAAGATAAATATCCGATAGTTGTAACCGTTCTTCCTTCAACATCTTTTCTAATTTGGGGTTCTTGGACATCACCTGATGATAATCCAACAACACGAGCAGTCTTTTCATCTATTAATTCATAACGAACTCCATCTACTTCTACAAACTGACTTTCTTTTGGCACAGTTGTTAATACTGGTAATTTTTCTGTTTCTGTCCCCTTTACTTCTTCTGCCTTAACAGCTGTTTCCTTAACTTCATCTTCAATTACATCACTTGATGATTCTTCTACATTATTATTTAAATCATCTTTTACTTCACTTAGAGCATCTACTTCAGCTGTATCTTTTGATGTACTGACTTCCTCTGCTACAGTGTCGGCATTTTCTGCATGTAATGTTTCTGTTGATGTAAGTACTATCGAAAACATTACGATAAAAGCCATAACAAGACTCAATAGCTTTTTCTCAAACTTTGTCATTTACTCTCCTCCTTAAAGTTTATTGATACAATAATACTATATCATTCTTTTCAGCATGACTTTATGCATGTTATGGTCTTTAACATGCTATTTTCGCCTTATAGCATTAATAAGTTGATTTTTTACTATCTTGCCTGCTTTAGGTACTTTTCTGCGCCTAATATTATCTGTTTTTGATCATATCCAAGCTCTAATTCCGGTTTATCTTTTATCATCCATCCAAGTCTGCTTGTACTATTTTTCACATCATCTAGCATGTCTGATACTTCCACTATCTTTTCTGCACATATTTCTACGCTTTTATTATCGTTAAGCTTAGAATATTCCATCATGCAGTACTCCATCCCATCTAAATATTCTTCATATGTGACTATATTATATGGAGCAAGTGATATTGCCTTCTGCTTGTAATCTATAAACCCTTCTACATTTCCATTTGCAAGTTCAGCCTGGGCTAAGATGTTATAAGCATCTGGAACATATTTATTGCTTTCTACTATCTCATTTGCTGTTTCGAGTGCACGGCCTAGATCTGTTTCTACATATAAGCCTTTTATCTTAGCAAGTGTATTTCCAGAATACGCCGCTATTGCCTTATCATAATCTTTTGTAATTATGTATGTCTCAGAAAGACCAATCTTAACTGCTACTACAACTGATGCCATTGCCACTACTACTGAAACTATCTTTGTAAAATATGATATTTTATATTCTTTTACATTCTTATTTTCTAAGAATAATAAAACTACAAACATTATAGAAATAAATCTAAAATCAAAGTCGAATAAACTATGAATTAATAAGACAATTAATACTGCCTTGTCCCTAATACTTGCAGTTTTTGAAACAATAGTCTTTACAATACATCCATAGAATAAAAATGCAGGAATCCATCCTATATCAAGCATAAATTGCAAAAGCTCATTATGCACATTTACAAGCGTATATACACCACTTTGGAAGCTGTACTGTGTAAATGCATATCCATAATATCCAACGCCAAATGGATGTTTTAATATGTATGGTATTGCATCATAGTAATATAAAAGTCGGCCCCAGAATGTACTTAAGTTTGTTGAAATTATATGGCTAAGTCCGCTGCCACCGGCTATTACTGCTATAACCGCAAGCACAACGATGACTGCAACTGCGCCACCTATATAAACTTTCTTTTTCTCATTATTTACATTTTTAATAAGAAAAAAGATTCCATAAGCTACTGCAAGAACAAATACTGTTCTACTTCCACTTAAATAGATTCCAAAGATACTGACTATAAGATATACAATATCTTTTATCTTACATAAGATACTTTTTAAATTTTCTTTATCACTATTATCTTGTACCTTCTTGTCACTGCTATATAATGTCTCTTTTATTTTATAGCTTTCTATAATAATACATACAAGCATAAATATGGCATAAACATTTGGATATTGGAAAAATCCACTTAATCTTTCTGCTACAGAAAAATAAATTGATAATGGCGGAACATGCATAAGTATAGCTGAAACTAAAGTCATAATAACGCCTATAGTTGGTAGCATACCTATTATCTTTTCTTTTTTTCCTTCTATTTCATATAATAGAAAAAGAAAAAAGATTATTGGCAAATATTTTATAAATCCAATTAACGCCATACCCTTATCAACTGCCCATAATGTACTCAACAAATATCCTAATACAAGAACTATAAATGCTATAAGATTAAGATCAGCACTAATTTTAACAACCTTTTTCTTAAGGACTAATAATAAAAATACAAGCATAAGAAGCACTAGTGACACTACAGATGCCGGAACGAAATATCCACCACCTATAACCATACTAAGTACTAATATACCAAGTAAAATATATTCTAATTTAGTTTGTATATAATTCATATCCTCATTCCTCTCACATTTTTTGGCATAAATTTTTTCTTTTAAAATAACTAGCCATGAATTAAGCACAGCTAGTTATTTTAGTACCCATTATTTCTAATATTTTCTATATTTCTTAAACTTATCCTAACTTCATATATTCCATCTTTATATTCTGTATGAAATTCACCACTATACCTATTAGCAATATCTGCTAAAATTTTCTTCCCGTATCCTGTACCTTTAATTATTCCTTTTGGATTATCAATAGCTTTATTAATACATTTAAAAATAATATATCCCTTTACTTGTCTTCCTACTATATCTATACTAGAATCCATTCCTTCTAGTAATAATTCCATACATGACCTTATGGCATTATCAAGAACATTTGCAAAAATCATGCATAAGTCAAGCGCTTTTACTTTTATATCATCCGGCATTACTATATCTACATTTAATGTTATATTACTTTCTTCACATATCTTTTTCTTTTCATTTATAATGGCATTAATTATGGGAACATTACAATAATCATTTCCCTTTATAAGATTTACTTTATCTATAAGTTCTTCTATGATATTCGATGCTTCGTCTATCTGCCCTTCTTTTAAAAGATACAAAACCGAGCCAAGCACGTTATTATAATCATGTCTTATTTTAGACATCTCTTCGGATCTTTTTTCGATCTGTTCATAATGAAGCCTTTCGCCTTCCATAATAAGCTCAATACTTTTTAATTCATCTTTTGCCTTTTGTCTTTCACTGGCACTTAAATAAGTTATAAAAAATGCAAATAGAACTGTTGTAAACACAGCTACATATGACATATAAATATCCATATCATTATTTTTGAAATGATTAAATGTTATAGCTAATAAGATAAAAGCAAAAAAGATTGTTACTATGATAGATTTGATGTCTATATTACTTTTCTTTTTAATTTTAGTGAACAAAATAATATATATCATATTTATTACAATAAATATAAGAGTCACTGTAATGGCTGATTGTGCTCCATATACTTCACCATATACATATCCTTCATTTCCTGGTGTTTGAGCCTGAAAGCATATATGATAAAGTATATCTGATAATATTCCCTGGAACATTATTACAACAAAGTGAAATGCTTTTACAATAAATTTCTCCTTATAAAATATATGAAGAAAAACAAGAAAATATGTTATTGTAAATAGTGAATCTAACACTGTAATAACTCCCATAGGAAATAATCCACATGTTTTTATTCCCATTGCTATAATAGAACAAACTGCAAATATAAGTGTCCTATGTAACCTTGATGCTTTTTCTTCACATGGTGTTAATAAAAATTCATAACATTCAAACTGCAGCATACACTGGATTACAAACATAACGAATGAAATTAAATTATAAACTATACTCATACTTTTTCACCTATGTAATCAAAATATATATTTCTAACATATTCTTTTCTTGATCTACTTACTGGTATACTTAAATTTTCATTTATACTTACATATTCATTCTCTATATAACGTATCTTATCCATATTTACCAGAAAGCTTTTATGACATCTTACAAATGAACATGGAAGTCTTTTTTCCACTACGCCAAGCTTTTCATAAACAGAAAATGTTTCATTTTCAAAATGGATTAATGTTCTATGATTATCGCTTTCTAAATAGATAATATTATCTACATTAATAATACATTCTTTACCTTTTGTTATTATTACAAGTGTTTTTTGTTCCTTATCATTTCTTTGTGTATTTTCTTTTTTATAAATCTTATCTATATATTTATCTAAAATCTCTTTATCTATTGGTTTTGTTAAATATCCTATAAGGTTCGATTCACTTAAAAATATTTCTTGGTCATATTTATCATGAAAACCTGTTACGTATACTATATTTATCTCTTTATCAACTTGGTAAATTTTATTAGCATAATACATTCCTTTTTTATCTGTTCCATAGTCTATATCTAAAAAAACTGTATCTATATTATACTTTTTATTTTCTATATCCATGACAAGCTTATCTGGATTATTATATGTTAATATTTTAGATATCCTTTTATCTTCATAAAGGACCCGCTTTAATTCTTCAATAAATGCTACATTATCATCACAAATTGAAATAATCACGATTACCCCCCCCTCTTTTTTAACATATATATTTAAGTGTATCATTTAAAATATTTCTCTTCAACATTACTTCTCTTTCTAATTTCGATTTCATTCATGGTATTTTTGCTCTATTTATACATATACAATACTTTCCTTATACTTTTTGCACTCTATATTCATTGACCACTTCTACTGAAGGTAGTATTATAAAGTTATATTAGTATGACTATTTTTTAGATATATTCTTCAGACGAAAGAGAGGAACATTTAATGTCAGATAAACACGAAGAACAAATTAGAATAGTACAGGAAACTGTAGCAGGTAAGGAGATTACTTTCGCCCATGTTATGGGTGGTCCTGCACCAATCGTATATCAAAAACTCGGACTTAACCCATCAGTTGATTACCGTTCTTCAGCTATTGGTATTATGAATATGACACCACCTGAAAGTGCTGTTATTGCCTCAGATATAGCTATCAAAAGTGGTGATGTATATTTAGGTTTCGCAGACCGTTTTACAGGTACACTTATTATTACAGGTGAGATTTCAGATGTTATGTCAGCTTTTACAGAAATTGTTGACTACTTTAGAGATTCACTTGGATATGTTGTTTGTAACATTACTAAAAGATAAGGGGTATTATTTTGGCTCAGATAACAAAAGAAGAACTGCTTGAGAAGATCTTTAAGAAAGACTATAAGGATCTTAAAGGCCAGAAACTTCGTATGACACGTATGCGTGTCCCAGGTAAAGAAGTTTGTCTTGCTCATATAATTAGTCCTTCTGATAAATGTATATATCAGAACTTAGGACTTCATATCGGTGTACATGAAGGTGAGGACCACACAGGTGAGTCCATTGGTTTCGTGCGCTTTACTCCATGGGAAGCTGTTGTTGTTGCAGCAGATGTTGCCATGAAAAGTGCCGATGTTGAGATTGGTTTTATGGACCGTTTTAACGGTTCACTTATTATTACCGGTAACCTCTCTAACGTACAGACAGCCGTAGAAGAAGTTGTTAAGTTTTTCGATGAGGAACTTGGATTTGATACTTGCGAAATTCACAGGAGTTAATACATGAAGAAATTATTTTTAATGGGAAGAAGTGAAGCTGGTAAGACATCTCTTACTCAGGCTATTAAAGGCGAAGAACTTCACTATGTTAAAACTCAATATACTAATTCTAATGAGGATACTATCGATTCTCCTGGTGAATATGCAGAGTCTAAGCACTTTAGCGCAGGTCTTGCATGTTTCTCTTTTGAATCAGACGTTGTTGGTATAGTTCAGGCTGCCGATGAACCTTACAATCTCTTTAGTCCAAGCCTTCATACCTTTATACTTCGTCCTATAATAGGCATTATCACAAAGACTGACTCTCCTTATGCTAATGTTCCTATGGTTGAGCAGTGGATGCGCAATATCGGTTGCGAAAGAATCTTCCACGTCAATAATGTTACACGTGAAGGTATCCATGAACTTTTAGAGTATCTTGATGACACTCCAACTAAGATTACTTTAGAGCAGGCTAAATTTAGACAAAGCATTGGTCTTAATGAATGGGATCCTCTTCCAGAAGGTGTAGAATATCCTGAAGATATTAGATAGATTTAGAAAACATCAGCCCCGAGCACTTGCCCGAGGCTGTTTTTGTTTATCTTTTTACTTATTTTTTTACTTTCCAAAAAGTTCATAGAAGAATATATACTGCTGTATTACTCCTTCAAATCCTTCATATAGTTCAAAAGGAAAACCATCAGGATAGTTCGCATTTAATGCCTGATTTATATGTGTATCTATTGGAAATGCTTCTAATTTATGTAGTGCGAAAAGGCATATACAGTCTGCCACTTTCTTTCCAACACCATATAATTTAAGAAGTTCTTCTTTAGCTTCCTTATATGGCATCTTTTCTATAGCTTCAAGTGATATATCGCCTTCAACAACCATCTTTGCAGTTCTAACTACATATTTACTTCTATATCCTAAGTTACATTCCATAAGAGCATCTTCAGGAAGTCCTAAAAATGCTTCTGGCTTTGGAAAGGCATAATACTTTGTACCATCTTCGGCTGTCTTTTTCTCTCCGTATTTTTCAGAAATATTGTTGATGCACTTTCTTATACGAGTAATATTATTCTGCTGTGATATAAGAAATGATACTATCATCTCCCATAAATCCTGATTAAGTATTCTTATACCGCTGCCAAGTTTCACTGCAGCATTTAAATATTCATCTTCTGAATCAACCGCATCTTTAAACTTCTTATAATCTGTATCAAGATCAAAGTAATGTCTCCAGAAGTTTTCAAACTCATCCTCATTGCAATAAAATGTAACTTCATCGCCATACTGCTCTGCTCGTAAATATTTATCTGTCGCTATTATTTCATACTTATTAGCTTCTGGCTGTGTCATTCGAAAGCACTGGCCTGATTCGCATATATGCGCAAGATCAAAGTTTTCTAATTTCATCTTTACCATAATTACTTATCCACTCCGTTCTTTTTACATATATCGTTTAAACAGCATCTATCGCAGTGTGGCTTTGTTCTTGCTGTGCATACTTCTCTTCCGTGAAATACAAGTCTGTGGCAGAAATCACTTCCTTCTTCTGGTGGAATTATCTTCCAAAGTGCCATCTCTACTTTCTTAGGTTCTTTAAAACCATCAACAAGTCCCATTCTGTTTGTAAGTCTTATGCAGTGTGTATCTGTTACAATGGCAGGCTTTCCAAAAACATCACCCATTACAAGATTTGCACTTTTCCTTCCAACACCTGGAAGTGTTAAAAGTTCCTCAAATGTTGTTGGTATGTTATCCTCATATTTCTCATGTAAGATCTTCATACATGCGCTTATATCTCTTGCTTTACTTCTTCCAAGTCCGCATGGTCGAACTATTGCTTCTATTTCATCAACCTCTGCTTCTGCAAGTGATTTGACATCCGGGAACTTTGCATATAAATCTTCCACTACTACATTTACTCTTGCATCTGTACACTGAGCTGCAAGACGGAGGCTTACAAGTAGTTTCCACGCCTCATCATAATCTAATGTACATCCTGCATCTGGATATTCTTTTTTTAATCTGTCTATTATCTCTAATGCTAATTTTTCTTTCTTTGTCATAATCTCACCTTTTTAAGCTTCATTAATTTAATTGAATCTATACCCTCCGGTTTATTACCATTTTATAGTATATCTTATCACATTTCTGTGTGAAAATCACTTGTATCAACCTTGTTGCTATGATAATATATCCCTTGGTTTAACAAATTTTTAGTAAAATTGAGGTTATATATGAATAAGAAAAAAGATTTTTTAACTAACGACTGGATCGTTGCTGTACTTGCAATTATATGCTGTGCTTTATGGGGAAGCGCTTTTCCAGCTATAAAGCTTGGATACAAATTTTTCGAGATTGCATCTAATGACATAGGTTCTCAGATCCTTTTTGCAGGTTCAAGATTTGCCATAGCAGGTATTCTTACTGTTATTATTGGAAGTATTGCAGGAAGAAAACTCCTTCTTCCAACTAAAGGTTCTGCGCCAAGTATTATTAAACTCTGTCTTTTACAGACAGTCATCCAATATTTCTTTTTCTATGTAGGACTTGCCCACACAACAGGAGTTAAAGGTGCCATTATTACAGGTACTAACACTCTTATTGCAATTCTTGCTGCAAGCCTTATTTATCATCAGGAAGATTTAACTTCCAAAAAAGTCTTAGGATGCCTTTTAGGTTTTGCAGGCGTTGTTATTGCAAACCTTACAGGAAGTGGTTTTGATTTTGATATTTCTATTATGGGTGAAGGCTTTGTGCTTATTTCAGCTACATCTTATGCTTTCTCTTCTGTATATATTAAGAAGTTTTCAAAACATCATGATCCTGTAATGCTAAGTGGCTATCAGTTTTTCCTTGGTGGTATTGTACTTATGATTTTAGGATTATTTATGCATGGAAAACTTGAAGTTATTACTGCTAAAGGTATTGGAATGCTTATATACCTTGCTCTTGTTTCTGCAGTTGCATACTCTTTATGGGGTATTCTTCTTAAACATAATCCTGTTTCAAAAGTTGCAATTTATGGTTTCTCTAATCCGGTAATCGGTGTTTTATTATCAGCACTTCTTCTTGGAGAAGGTACACAGGCATTAAGCTTTAAAAATCTTATTGCTCTTGCACTTGTTGCATTTGGTATTATCGTTGTTAATAAGAAATCATCAAAAGATATTTAAAATAATTTTATTTGCGTATCAAAAAGAAGTTCAGCATTATAGCCGAACTTCTTTTGCTTTACACAATATTCACTTAACATCCAACCATAATATTTATGATTTCTTCGTTTGTCTTTTTCATTCCATCTTTTCCAAGACGTCCTACATTTTCAATAGTGTTCTCAACACCTTTTTCAATAATTCCATCCCCACCTTTAAACTGGTGTCCGCGTTTATACATCTCATATCCAAGTATTGATGCATCTACTGATGAAGCTATCTTTGCTGCGCATGATGCTTTTGCTCCGTCACATACCATTCCTGACACGCTTGCAAGTGCATTTACTATTGTATGTGCAACTAATGGATAATCTCCACCATTAATATATGCAACTCCCGCTCCTGCTGCAGCCCCTGCTGTTACTGCTCCACAATATGCTGAAAGTCTTCCAATGCCTGTCTTTAAATGTATTGCCACAAGATTTGAAAGTGCAAGTGCTTTAAATGTTTTTTCCTTATCTGCTTTTAATTCCTTAGCAAACTCTAATACTGGAAGTGAACATGTAATTCCCTGATTCCCAGATCCTGAATTTATTATTACAGGAAGTTCGCATCCACTCATTCTTGCATCTGATGCTGCCGCTGCCATTGCGCTTGCTCGTACTCTTACATCTTTTCCATATGCTTCTATAAGTGTCTTACCAACACATGCACCGTAATCTCCTCTTAAGCCTTCATTCGCAATTGCTGTATTGTAATCAATCTGTCTTTGAAGAACTTCTTCTACATCTTCTACATCAAGTATTTCTACAAATTCATATATTTTTTCAATTGATAATGAACTTCTGTCTGTAAGACCTTCTTCTTTTTCTCCTTCTACAGGTTCATCAAAGATTACCTCGCCATTCTTTTCCATATGCACAATATTTGTATGGTAAACTGCAATTCTAACATTAGCACTTTTCTCATCTGCATATACTGTTACATCGATATCAAAAGTTAAGCCGTTGTCAATATAATTTACTGTAATATCAGTATTTTCGATGTATTTTCTCATCTCTTCTATTTCAGTTTCTGTTACCTCTGATATTACTTCAAGTTCTTTTTCAGATTTACCAGCGACAACACCTGCTACAACTGCTGCTGGTATTCCTTTTAATTGATTTGTATTTGGTACGATTACACTCTTTACATTTTTAATAATGCTTCCGCTTGCACCAATTACAATCTTCTTAGGCATTGTTCCAAGAATATCTCTTGCTTTTGCTGCGGCGTATGCAAGTGCGATAGGCTCTGTACATCCCATAGCAGGCACTAACTCTTCTTTAAGAATATTTACAAACGAGTTATATACGTCATCTCTACGTTCCATAATCCACCCCTATTATAACTACTTATTTCTGAACACATGAATCCATAAGATATCTAAGTACGATTTCCTGACGGATTACATTTTTAACATTATCTTCTCCAACTACTTCTAAGAATTCGGATGTTGTTCCAAGTCCTGCTCCTTCAGCGTATTTAGCTATCTCTTCTTTGAATTCCTCTTCTGTTGGCTCAAGTTCTTTTTCTTTAGCAATAAGTTTGCATGCAAGTTCGAATTTTACTTCTTCTTCTGCATATCCTTTAATTGACTCTTTAAGCTCATCACCTGATACTCCCAAAAATTGATTACAGTAATCATCGTATTCCATTTCTGATTCATCAGCCATTTCATGGTAGTAATCCTCTGTAGATTGAATCTTTTCCTCAACTACTCCTTCTGGGAATTTCTTAACTTCAATTTTATCAAAAAGAGCTCTCATTACTTTTTCAGCAAGCTGTGATTCTGCCTGTGACTCGTAACTCTTTTCCATCTCTTGTTTTATTTCTTTTTTGAACTCTTCTACTGTTTTTAATGTAGTGCTTATTGACTGTACAAATTCATCTGTAAGTTCTGGTTCAACATCTAAAAAGATTTCATTAAGTTTTATTTTAAATACTGCCACTGCATTTCTTAAATCTTCCTGACGATAATCTGCTGGGAACTGTGTCTCAATCTCAAACTCATCGCCAGCCTTATGGCCTACTATCTGCTCTTCGAATCCCTTATAATCTTTAGTTGCACCAATAAATTTTCCTGAGCCAAGCTCAAGTTCAGCTCCCTGTGCTGCACCACCTTCAAATTCAACGCCATCTACAAATCCTTTAAAGTCAATAATTACTGTATCGCCGTCTTTTGCTGCTCTGTCTGTTACTTCTGTTCTGTCTGTATTCTGGAAAAGGATAGACTGTACTGTATCATCTATCATTTTATCTGTAATGTTTACTTCTTCAATCTTCTCTACTTTTAAACCTTCTACCTGTGAGATTGTTATATACTCATCAGATAAACCTTCTTCTTTTGCGCCACATCCTGCAAATGAACATGCAAGTGCAGCAGTCATTAATAATGCTAATAATTTCTTTTTCATGTTAACTTCTCCCGCTTTTTTTATAATAATGGTGATAATAGTCTTGATATCTGCTCTTTAAATTTAATAACAAGTCCTCTTTCATCATATATTTTTCTTGTAATCTGTGTGCTCATTGTCATATCATTTTCAAAAGCACGTTCAAGTTTTGATGTTGTTGCTTTGCTGTATATTACTGCATTTACTTCAAAGTTAAGTCCAAAACTTCTAAAGTCCATATTTGCTGTTCCAACACATGCTACGTTTCCATCAACTTCAAGCGTCTTTGCATGAAGGAATCCGTTGTCATATGTGTAGCACTTAGCTCCTGCCTCAACAAGCTCTCCTATATATGAATATGTTGCCCAGTAAACAAATGGATGATCCGGTTTACATGGTATCATTATTCGTACATCTACACCAGACCTTGCTGCTATCTTAAGTGCATCAAGTATTGAGCTGTCTGGTATAAAATATGGTGTCTGAATATATACATGATCTTTTGCTTTATGAATAAGCCTTAAATAATTATCATGTATTGTCTTTGTATGAGAGTCCGGTCCGCTTGATATTATCTGTACAGGATCACTTCCCTCTTTTTCATACTCTGGTATTTCAAAAAGTCTGTCTTCAATAAATAGATTTTCTTTTGCGGCGTAGTTCCAGTCAAGTACAAATCTTACTGCAAGTGCTGTTACTGCTGCACCTTCTATACGAAGATGTGTATCTCTCCAGTATCCAAACTTCTTATCAAGTCCTAAGTACTCTCGTCCTACGTTAAATCCTCCAACAAATCCTATATGACCGTCAATAATTACTATCTTTCTATGATTTCGATAGTTTACTCGAAGCTGTAAGTTTCCAAAGAATGCCGGGAAGAATTCAGCTACCTCAATGCCATTTTCCTCTAAGTACTCCCAGTCCTTATTCTTCATAGATCTGCATCCCATGCTGTCAAAGAGAACTCGTATTTCAACTCCTTGTTTTGCCTTCTCTACAAGAAGCGGCTCGATTGCCTGCCATAATTCATCATTTCTAAAAATATAATATTGAATATGTATATATTTCTTTGCCTTCTTTATCTCTTCATAAAGAGCTCTGAATTTCTCTTTTCCATCTGTATATATACTTATATCATTATTATCTGTAAGCACCGCCTGCCCTGCTTCTAAGTTATACAAGATTATATCTCTATATTGTTCCATTGTAGGATCTGCAAGCTTCAGCTTTCTTCTGTATATTGTTTCTTCTTGTTTTCTTACGGCGTATTTTAAATCTCCTTCGATTTCTTTTGCCTTAAACATTCTCGTCTTATTAAAATCCTGTCCTATTATAAGGTACAAAACAAATCCGAGAATCGGTATAAAATATAAAAGAAGAAGCCATGTCCACACTGTCTTAGGGTTTCTTCTTTGAAAAAATACGATAACAAGAGCCAGTATCATATTTATTATGACTATGTTATCCATTATAAAATGAAAAACTGTATCTATGCCATTCCATATATCCTGTGCCATGTAAATTTCTCCTATAAATAAACACTTCAACCATTTTAATTATCACGTTTAATTATACACTTTTTAAGGCTGAAAAGTAAGTACAAAGTTCTATTTTGCTTGCACTTAAATTGAAAAAATGCTACAATATTACTTGCATAATTGCGGAAAAATGTAATATCAGGAGGATTTTATTGTGAAAGTAATGCTTATTATCATCGCAATACTGCTTATCGCTCTCGTTGCGTTATACTTTGTCGGACGTAAAGCTCAGAAGAAACAGGCTGAACAGCAGAAACAGATCGATGCAGTAGCACAGCAGATGAACATGCTCGTTATAGATAAAGGCAGAATGCGATTAAAAGACGCTGGTTTCCCAGCAATCGTAATGGAAAATACACCTAAGTATTTACGCCGTTCTAAAGTTTACGTCGTAAAGGCTAAAGTTGGTCCTAAGATTTCAACATTTATGTGCGACGCTAACCTTTATCCAACAATCCCAGTTAAGAAGGAAGTTAAGGCTACAGTAAGTGGTATCTATATTACTAAAGTAAGAGGTGCCCGTGGACCATTAGAAGTTCCTAAGAAAGAGAAAAAGGGATTCTTTAGAAGAAAGAAATAAGTATAAAAATAACCACTGCTTTTTTTTGCAGTGGTTTTTTTGTACTTATTTATAAAACAGCTGTCCCTTTTGAACTTACATTCATTGTTATATTGCATTCTGCAAGTGGTTCATGGTTTACATCAAGTTGATATGCAAGTGTTATTAGCATCTTGTTATCACTTTCTTTAATCTCCATCTCACTTGTATCTACTTCAAGAGTCATCTCTCCGTATGGCGTCTGGTAAATAGAACAATTCTTTTTATTCTTCTCAAATGTCATATGTGAGTTTGATACTCCTGATTTCATTATTTCTATAACTTTATTATCAGTTATCTTTATTTTATTCTTTATAATTTCCGATGTTCCCTCTACTGGCTCATCGTAAATTATATAGTGTTTATTATTCTTTTTATAATATACAGCCGGTGTTATTATTTCCATAGGCTCGGTTGTCTGAGGTTCTCTCTTCTTGCCTATAACTATTTCTGTCTGTATACCGGTAATACTTACAAGTACATCTTTTGTCATGTATATCCCCTTTAATATTCTTCTATGTTTACAACATTTGTGCTGTCTATTTCAAATGGCATTACTGTATTAGCAAAGTTCCTGAATTTCTCAGCTTCATCACTTACAAAAAACTGATACTGTTTTTCTGTACAGTCTTTTTCATCATTTAAAATGTCTTTGCTTTTTAAGAGCTCTTTTAAATCTCTGGCTGCTTCATATGCAGGATTTACGATCTTTATTGTCTCTCCTAAGTATCTTGAAATGCTGCGTCTTATTAAAGGATAATGTGTACATCCAAGTATTATTGAATCTATATCTGTATTCTTCATTGACTCAAGATAATATTCAATTATCTCCCCCATTACCTTATGATCCCTTAATCCTTCTTCTACAAGCGGAACAAAAAGTGGGCATGCTTTTTCGACTACAGATATTTCTTTATCCATTCCCTTTATTACTTTAGAGTACATTCCACTAAGTACAGTTGCTTCTGTTCCTATTACTCCTACTTTTTTATTTTCAGACACAGAAACAGCAGCCCTTGCGCCCGGAACTACAACGCCGATTATAGGGATGTCAAATTCATCTCTTACGGCATCTAAGCTAAGAGCACTTGCAGTGTTACATGCAATAACTATCGCTTTGACATCTTTTGTTTTTAAGAATCTTATTATCTGTTCTGAAAAATGTATGATTGTCTTTTGCGATTTACTACCGTATGGAACACGGGCTGTATCTCCAAAATATACTATTCTTTCATCAGGAAGCTGTTTAACTACTTCCCTCATTACAGTAAGACCGCCCACACCGGAATCAAAGATTCCGATAGGAGCAGTCCTCATGCTTTTATTGTTCAATTTTGTTATCTCCTACAGAGCTAATGTTTCTGCAATCTCATACTGTTTTTCTGAGATTTCTTTCTTCATTGATAAGGCTTCATCGATACTAAAATCGAGGAACTGTCCGCCTTTATATCCTACAACTCTGTTTGTTTTTCCTTGCTCAAGAAGTTCTACTGCAAGAGCTCCCATTGTTGAAGCATATACTCTGTCTTTACATGTTGGGCTTCCACCACGCTGCATGTGTCCAAGAATTGTTGCACGTGTTTCAATTCCTGTTGCATCTTCAATTCTCTTAGCAAGATTCATTGAATCACCAACACCCTCTGCATTGATGATAATGTAGTTCTTTTTACCACGTTTTTTATTTTTAAGAATATCTTTAATAAGTTCTTCTTCGTCGTATCCTTCTGCCTCTGGCATAAGAATCTTCTCAGCTCCGTTGGCAATACCGCACCAGAGTGCAAGGTATCCAGCGTCACGTCCCATAACTTCAATTATACTACATCTTTCATGTGATGTTGATGTATCACGTACTTTATCAATCGCTTCCATAGCTGTGTTAACAGCTGTATCAAATCCGATTGTATAATCTGTACATGCAATATCAAGGTCTATAGTTGCTGGAAGACCGATTGTATTTACTCCTAACTGTGAAAGTTTCTGAGCACCTGCAAATGAACCGTCTCCACCTATTACTACAAGTCCGTCTATACCATATTTCTTACAAATAGCTGCTGCTTTCTGCTGTCCTTCTACTGTACGCATCTGTTTACAACGTGCTGTCTGAAGGATTGTTCCTCCACGCTGAATTGTATCTGAAACATCTCCTGCTGAAAGATCAATAATTTCTTCTCTTAAAAGACCATGGAATCCTCTTCTGATACCACGAACTTTAAGTCCTTTAGCAAGTGCTGTTCTTGTTACCGCACGAATAGCAGCATTCATACCTGGTGCATCTCCACCACTTGTTAAAACACCAATTGTACGAATCTCTTTACCAAATTCATCTAAAACATCTTCGTATGTAGTTGTATTTTCTCCCATGAAAATCTCCACCTTTCTGAAACCTATACCTAAGAATCTCCTATATGTTATGCTAAAAGCACATCATCATATTTATTCATATAATCACTTTTTTAGTAGTGTACTAAAATAAGTACACTACATCAAAATCATTTTACCCTATTTATATTTTATTTTCAATATTTTTTTCTTGGACTTTGATATTTTTTTCACTATATCGGTTTTGTAAACGTGTGATTATCCCCGGTTCAATATGTATATTTCTATTAGCTGGAAGTCTTTTAACTGCTCTTTCGCTTCTACAATAGATTACAACAGCATCGTCTCCTTCAGAATAAGATATCATATCCAAAAATTCTTTTTCTTCCTTAACGTATGTATCTATATTCTCAAACTGTACCCAAAGTTCTTTTGTCTTTGCCTTAAACGGTACAATCTTTTCACATATAAGTTTTCCTGGCTTGTCCTCTTCTTCTGACACTCTTCCTTTTATAAACACTTTGCTATCTATCTCTATAAATGCTTTATATTTTTCAAAATCTCTTGGGAACACTATTACTTCTACTGTTCCAAGTAAGTCTTCAAGTGTTAAAAATGCCATCATCTGATTAGTCTTTGTATATTTAACAGTCTTATCAACAATCATTCCTCCGATTATCTCTTTAGATCCATCGTGAACTTTTGCTTTGCCGGTTTCGTCATCTCGCACAAAATCAGCTGTTGATGCTGACACACATCTCTTCCACTGCAATACATACTCTTCTAACGGATGTCCGCTTACATATACTCCAAGAACATCTTTTTCAAGGGCAAGAAGTTCTTCTTTTTCATATTCACCTACATCTGGCATTTTTATCTGGAACTGGCTCTTATCTTCATCTTCAACTATGTCAAATAATGACATCTGGCCTGCCATGCTGTTCTTCTTCTCATGACTTATCTGGTCTAATATTCTTGAATAAACGAGCATGTACTGCTTTCTTGTCCCTTCTAAGCTGTCAAACGCACCTGCTTTTATAAAACTTTCAAGAACTCTTTTATTTATAGTACCTCTTGCTGACATTCTTTCAATAAAATCTTCTAATGTCTTGAAAGGTCCATATTCTTCTCTCTCACTTATAACAGATTCGATTACCGGTATTCCTACACCTTTAACCGCTGCAAGACCGTATCTTATACTTCCGTTATCTACTGAGAAATCTGCATATCCTTTATTAATATCCGGAAGCAGAATCTTAATATTCATATTTCTGCTTGAGAAAATATATTCCGCCACCTTTGCAGGGTTCTGGTGAACTGATGTCATAAGAGCTGCCATATATTCCACTGGATAATAATATTTTAAAAATGCTGTCTGATATGATACATATGCGTAACATACTGAATGAGATTTGTTAAAAGCATATTTGGCAAAATCAATCATATCATCGTAGATTTTATTTGCCACTTTCTCATCAATACCATTTGCAACACATCCTGGCACATTTGTTTCAGGATCACCATAAACAAATATCTGGCGCTCCTTCTCCATTACATCAGCTTTTTTCTTTGACATGGCACGGCGAAGAAGGTCGCTTCGGCCAAGTGTGTATCCTGCAAGATCACGAACGATCTGCATAACCTGCTCCTGATAAATAATACTCCCGTATGTTGCTTCAAGAATAGGTTTAAG
>SAMEA104404100__coassemble_1878_pt1 | contig 17405 bp, 11 predicted proteins | sample SAMEA104404100__metabat2_high_PE_088 | metagenome-assembled genome bin SAMEA104404100 (sample SAMEA104404100) | Balaenoptera acutorostrata
AAACTTTGTGTAGACGACAATAACATCACTGTACTAAGTGTTATTACTATTCCTTTAGATAACAATCTTTTCCTTTTCACTTTACACCCTCCAAAAGTATATTTTTATCATTAGTGAACATTATATCACCCCAAATACTTTTTGCAACAAAAAGCACTGGTCATACTCAATCAGTGCTTTTTCCTCTTTATTCAATTATATTAAAGCAACTAAAATATTATTCAACTTCATCCTCTGTCATCTCATATTTCTCGAGGATAGTCTTCTGGATTCTCTGTCTTGTATCAGAATTGATTGGATGAGCGATATCTCTGTATTCACCATCTAAAGCCTTCTTACTTGGCATAGCTATAAACAATCCTTTTTCACCCTCAATTACTTTAATATCATGAACTACAAATTCTTCGTCGATAGTAATTGAAACAACTGCTTTAAGTTTCCCCTCTTTTGCTACTTTGCGAACTCGTACATCTGTAATCTGCATATTCAAGTCTCCTTTCCCCGTCTGCTTATAATCTAGCTAAACCCGGTACCTTTCGTTTTTCTCTACAATTACTTTGACACCATCTTTTCCAATATGCTGCGTATTAGCTCTAATAGTATCCCTGCTCTCTACGATACAGTTTTCGATAACTGTATTATCTCCAAGATATACGTCATTAAGAATAATAGAGTTCTTAATAACACAGTTGTTGCCAACATATACCTTCTTAAAGAGAACTGAATTTTCTACTGTTCCGTTAATTATACTTCCGCTTCCAATAATGCTGTTTCTTACATCTGCACCTTCATTATATTTAGCAGGTGGAAGATCACTTACTTTTGAGTATACTCCCGGTAATTTCTTAAAGAAGTAATTCCTAACTTCTGGTTTTAAGAAATCCATATTACATTTGTAATACGCATCAACTGTAGAAATGTTTGTCCAGTAATCCTTTATCTTATAACCATATATTTTCTTAAGATTCTTGTATCTTATTAAAATATCAGTTACAAAATCATATTGGTCTTCCTGTGCACAGTGCTCGATAAGGTCAATAAGCTGTCTTCTTCTTATTACATAAGTACCTGTAGATACTGTATGATACTGTGCAACCATAGGTTTCTCTTCGAAATCAATTATTCTTGATGATTCGTCCATCATAATTGTTCCAAATCTTGTAGCGTCATCCTCTTCTGCAAGTTCTTTACAAACAACTGTAATATCTGCTTTCTTAGCTATATGATATTCAAGCACTTTGTTATAGTCTAATTTATTTATAACATCACCTGATGTTATTATTACATATGGTTCATGGCTTCTCTTTAAAAATTCAATATTCTGATAAATAGCATCTGCTGTACCTCTGTACCAGTAACCGTTATCAGCTGTAAGTGTTGGTGTAAATACATACATACCGCCCTGTTTTCTTCCAAAGTCCCACCACTTAGATGAATTTAAGTGTTCGTGAAGTGATCTTGAATTGTACTGTGTAAGTACTGCCACCTTCTTAACGCCTGAATTAGTCATGTTACTAAGAGCAAAATCAATAGCTCTGTAACTTCCTGCTACAGGCATTGCTGCTACTGCTCTTTTTGTAGTAAGCTCTTTCATCTTTCTGCTGTTACCACCTGCAAGTATTATTCCAAGTGCTCTCATATAAGGTCACCTGCCTTTATCAAATTCTCTCCGCTTAAAAGAACACCGTCTTTATAATCGCTGTACTCAGTCTTACCATAGATAGCTGTATTCTTTCCAATATGAACATTATTAGGAATAATAGATTTCTCTCCAATAGTTGCAAGACAGTCATTATAAATATCAGGTCTTACCTTATTAGGAACATCCTCTCCTTCGCCGATAACAACATTGTCTCCAACTACTGTTCCTTCTGCAATTATAGCTTTATTAATTATGCAGTTCTTTCCAACTGTTACATCTCTCATAAGGATGGTATCTTTAACAACACTTCCTTCTCCTACTGTAACTCCGCCTCCAAGTACTGAATTATCAATATCACCGTAAATCTCACATCCGTTACCTATAACAGCTTTACCTATCTTAGATTCTGCTGAAATATACTGTGGCTGAATATTACCTCCGTTAGTATAAATCTTCCAGTAATCTTCATATAAGTTAAACTCAGGAACTATATCAATAAGTTCCATATTAGCTTCCCAGTATGAACTTAATGTTCCAACGTCTTTCCAATATCCATTAAATTCATAAGCAAATAATCTCTTATCATTGCCGTGGCAGTAAGGAATAATGTGTTTACCAAAATCACAGTTAGGCTGGTCTTTTAAAGTTATAAGAGCATCTTTTAAAACATCCCAGCTAAAAATATATATTCCCATTGAAGCTAAGTTACTGCTTGGATTAGCTGGCTTCTCTTCAAACTCTGTAATCCTTCCGTCTTCATCAGTAACAACAATTCCAAATCTGCTTGCTTCTTCCATAGGAACAGGCATAGAAGCAATAGTTATATCCGCATTATTCTCTTTATGATAGTCAAGCATGCTTTCATAATCCATCTTATATATATGGTCTCCAGAAAGAATAAGAACATAGTCTGGATTAAAAGACTCCATATATTCAAGGTTCTGATAAATAGCATTTGCTGTACCTGAGTACCACTCACTTGTACTACTCTTCTCATAAGGAGGAAGAATAGATACTCCTCCAACATTTCTATCAAGGTCCCAAGGAATACCAATTCCAATATGAGAGTTCAGTCGAAGTGGCTGATACTGTGTAAGAACACCAACTGTATCTATTCCTGAATTGACACAGTTGCTAAGTGGGAAATCAATTATACGATATTTACCGCCGAATGCCACCGCTGGCTTGGCAACTTTAGATGTAAGAACACCAAGTCTGCTGCCTTGTCCGCCTGCCAGAAGCATGGCAATCATTTCTTTTTTAATCATGTCCGTACCTCACTTCCAGTTAATTAAGGTCATTATATCACACTATTTATCTGTATGTGATATTTTATAGTTTTTCCCCAATGTTTTTATCCTTTTTGTTAGTTTTGCACAATCGGAATAACTTTTATTTTTTGCATATTATAGTATAATATAATATGTATAGAAATATGTTTTTTTACAACAAAACTTATTTAGTAGAAAGGTGTTTTTATGTATAAAATAAATTTTAAACAGCCTATCCATATTCACTTTATCGGAATAGGTGGAATAAGCATGAGTGGTCTTGCAGAGATCCTTATGAAAGAAGGATTCACAGTATCAGGTTCTGATAATAAGAAGAGTCCTCTTACAGAGAAATTAGAAAGCCTTGGAGCACATATTATGTATGGTCAGGTAGCAGAAAATATCACTGATGATATTGACTGTGTAGTATATACAGCAGCAATTTCAAGAGAGAACAGAGAACTTATGGAAGCTGTTGCAAGAAAGATTCCAATGCTTACAAGAGCAGAGTTACTTGGACAGCTTATGAAGAACTATAAGAACTCAATTGCTGTATCAGGAACACATGGAAAGACTACAACAACATCTATGATTTCACATGTACTTCTTGAAGGTGAATTAGACCCAACTATTTCAGTTGGTGGAATTCTTAAGGCAATCGGTGGAAACATCCGTGTTGGTAACTCAGAAACATTTATTACTGAGGCGTGTGAGTACACTAACAGCTTCCTTCACTTCTTCCCTAAGATAAGCATTATTCTTAACATTGAAGAAGACCATCTTGACTTCTTTAAAGATATTGAAGATATACGTAACTCATTTAAACAGTTCGCAGCTCTTCTTCCTAAAGATGGAACACTTATTATTAATACAGATATCGATAACTATAATGAGATATTTGAAGGACTTAACTGCAATGTAATAACATATGGTAAAGATCCACATGCAATATACAGAGCAACTAATATTGCATATGATGATAAAGGATTTGCATCATTTGATTTATTAAAATCAGGAGAGTTAATTGATCACATTACTCTTTCAGTTCCAGGAGAACATAATGTATCAAATGCACTTGCATCAATTGCACTTTCAAGACTTCTTGGAATTCCAATGGATACAGTTAAAAAAGGACTACTTTCATTTACAGGAACTGACAGACGTTTTGAGTACAAAGGAATGCTTGGTGATGTAACTGTTATTGATGACTACGCTCATCATCCAACAGAAATCGAAGCCACACTTAAAGCATGTGCACACTACCCACATAAAGAATTATGGGTTATTTTCCAGCCACATACTTACACACGTACTAAAGCATTCTTCCACGAGTTTACAGACGCATTAAGCCATGCTGACCACGTAATTCTTGCAGACATCTTTGCAGCACGTGAGACAGATACACTTGGAATGTCATCTAAAGATCTTGCAGATGAACTTAAAGATAAAGGATGCGACAGCCACTACTTCCCATCATTTGAGGAAATAGAAGCATTTGTTAAAGATAACTGCAAAGCTGGAGATTTACTTCTTACAATGGGCGCCGGAGATGTAGTTAAGATTGGCGAAGACCTTATTAAATAAAACTTTCGGAGGAATAATGAACAGCATTAAACTTACAGACAATTTAAGTAATGGTGTCACTGTAATATCCAACGAATTTATAGACAAATATATGGTAAATGCAGGAGGAGAATTCGTAAAAGTTTATCTCCTTCTTCTAAGATATATGCAGGATAAGACAAGTTCCCTTACTATTTCTTCTATTGCCGACTGTCTTAATAACACAGAAGGCGATGTACTAAGAGCTCTTAGTTACTGGGAATCAGAAGGTATCCTTCATATGAAAAACAATAAAAATGGACTTACAGAAATAGTTCTTGGAAATATTGAAAATAACAAAGAGGTTTCTTTAAAAGAAGCCTCTTCCGTTTCAAAAGAGAAAACTATCAAAGCTAATGTAGTTAAAAAAGCCGGTGCATTTAAAAAATCACCTGAAGAAATGAAAGAATTTAAATCACTTCTTTTTATTGCAGAACAGTACCTTGGCCGCACACTTTCAAGAACAGACATCGACCTTATTACATTCTTTTATGATGACCTTGAAATGGCACCTGATCTTATTGAGTATCTTATAGAGTCATGTGTCGAGAATAATCATAAAAGCATCCACTACATACGAGCAGTTGGAATCAACTGGTTTGAAAGCAATATTAAGACAGTTGAACAGGCCAAACGTGAAACAGTCGGATATGGCAAGAATTCATACAAAATAATGAAAGCCTTAGGTATCAACAACCGTGGTCCTGCCACATCTGAAGAAACACTTATTAAAAAATGGCTTAATGAGTTTGGTTTTTCAATGGATATAATTATTGAAGCATGTAACCGAACAATAGCTGCAACACATCAGCCAAGTTTTGAATATGTAGACAGTATACTTACTAACTGGAATGAACGAAATGTGCATCACTTAAAGGATATAGTTCCACTTGATAATGCACATAAAGCCAACAAGGAAAAGAAAATTGATACACCTTCAAAACCATCAGCAGTTAATAAAAAACCTAACAGTTCAAATAACTTTACAAGCCGCGAATATGATATGGATTCATTAGAAGAACAGCTTCTTGACTAGGAGGATATGGTTTATGGAATTACAAAATGCACAGTATCAGGCTATAATGCGTGATTATGAAAAACGTCAAATTCGAAATCACGATATAGAAACTGAAAGAAAAAATGAAATCTACTCAAAGATTCCAGAATATAAAAACATATGTGAACTTATATCCCATCTTTCTATAAGCTGCGCTAAAGAACGCATATCAGGTAAAAAAGACACTCTTGAAGAATTAAAAAAAGAAATTGATTCACTTATTAAAAGAAAAGAAGACCTGCTTCTTTCTAACGGATATAGTAAAGATTATCTTGAACCAATATACACATGTAAAGACTGTAAAGATACTGGATATATAGACAATGAAAAATGTCACTGTTTAAAACAGGCTATTATTTCACAGCTTTATAAGCAATCGAATATAAAAGAACTTCTCGAGCGTGAAAACTTCTCAACATTTTCACTAAGCTTATATCCAAGAGATTATGTTGACTCAAAGACTGGTAAATCAGCAAGGGAAACTATAGAGGGTGCATTAAAAGTTGCCAACGACTTTATTGAAACATTTGATGATGAATTCCAGAACCTTTTTATATATGGTGATGTTGGAGTTGGTAAATCCTTCCTTTCAAACTGTATTGCATGTGAACTTTTAAACCGTGGCCACTCAGTACTTTATTTTTCATCAGCAAATTTCTTTACAGTATTAGCTGATTCAACATTTGATAGAAATGACCATGAAGCAGCATATGCAAGAGAAAGAATTCTTGATGCAGACTTACTTGTAATAGACGACCTTGGAACTGAATTTAGTAACTCATTTAGCTCAAGTCAGTTCTTCTCATGTATTAACGAAAGACTTTTAAATAGAAAATCAACTATAATATCTACTAATCTTACACTTAACACTTTAAAAGACCAATACTCTGAAAGAAGCTTTTCACGTATAACAAGCAATTATAAGATGTTAAAACTTATTGGGAACGACCTTAGAATCGTTAAAAAGATTAAAAGTAAAGAAAAATAATGTATTTTAAATAAAATTTTAAACTTAGTGATAGATTTATTTACATTTTGATACTATAATAGACATTGAAAAATTATTTGGAGGAATCAGATGTTAAGCAGATCAAACAGAATTTTAGAAAACATTCCTGTAGGCTCTCTTGGACTTATCCCAGTATGGGGAAGCGAGAACATAGGAGAAAAGGTTAATGACTACCTTGTGAAATGGCGTAAAGAAAGTTCACACCAGTACAAAGATGATGTTGCTTTTGCAGGTTACGAGAAAGACACATATATCATCGATACAAAGGCTCCAAGATTTGGATCAGGCGAGGCTAAAGGAATCATCAGCGAATCAGTTCGTGGTAAAGACCTTTATCTTCTTGTAGATGTACTTAATTATGATAAAACTTATTCTTTATCAGGTCATGTAAACCACATGTCACCAGATGACCATTTTCAGAATTTAAAACGTATTATTGCTGCAGTTGGAGGAAAAGCTCGTCGTATTAACGTTATCATGCCTTTCCTTTATGAAAGCCGTCAGCATAAACGTAGCGGAAGAGAGTCTCTTGACTGTGCACTTGCACTTCAGGAACTTGTACGTATGGGCGTAGACAACATCATTACATTTGATGCACATGACCCACGTGTTCAGAACGCTATTCCACTTAACGGATTTGAGACAGTTCCACCTGTATATCAGTTCGTTAAAGGACTTTTAAGAAAACATAAAGATATTACTATTGATTCAGATCACATGATGATCATAAGCCCTGATGAAGGTGCTACAGCTCGTGCTATTTACCTTGCAAACGTTCTTGGTGTAGACATGGGTATGTTCTACAAGAGACGTGATTATACAAAGATTGTAGACGGACGTAACCCAATCGTAGCTCACGAGTTCCTTGGTACTTCAGTAGAAGGCAAAGATGTTATCATCATCGACGATATGATTTCATCTGGAGATAGTATCTTAGACGTAGCTAAACAGCTTAAGAAGAGAAAAGCAAACAGAATCTTTGCAGCAGCAACATTCGGCCTTTTCACAAACGGTATGGAAATCTTCGATAAGGCATACGAAGAAGGACTTATTTCAGGAATCCTTACAACAAACCTTATTTACCAGACTCCAAACCTTTTATCAAAACCATACTACATCAACTGCGATATGAGCAAATACATTGCACTTCTTATCGACACATTAAATCACGATGGTTCAATTAGCACACTTCTTGATCCATGTGAAAGAATCCAGAATGTAGTAGACAAATACAACAACGGAATTGAATTCTAATTCCACATTTAATTAAACAAAATTCTAAACAGCAAGCATACAAAAGAGCAGGCCCGTCGCCTGCTCTTTTTATATTAATGCATGTATTTTAGGTAATCTTTAATGCAAAAAAGCTCCGGAAATACTTTTCCCGGAGCCTTAATATTTTTAATTTAAATTACTTATTAGAGTAATCCACCAATCTGTACGAAAAGTGGAGCGAATACTAATGAAACGATTGTCATAAGTTTGATAAGGATGTTGATTGAAGGACCTGATGTATCTTTGAATGGGTCACCTACTGTATCACCAACAACTGCTGCTTTATGAGCTTCGCTTCCTTTACCGCCATGTGCGCCACCTTCAATGTATTTCTTAGCGTTATCCCATGCACCACCTGCATTTGACATAAAGATTGCCATAAGAACACCTGTTACAAGTGCTCCTGCAAGAAGTCCACCAAGAGCTTCTGCACCAAGAAGAACACCAACGATTACTGGAACGATTACTGCCATAACACCTGGAAGCATCATTTCGTGAAGAGCTGCCTGTGTTGAAATAGAAACACATGATTTGTAATCTGGTTTAGATGTACCAGCCATGATTCCTGCATCTGCTCTGAACTGACGTCTAACTTCTTCAATCATCTTGTAAGCTGCTTTAGAAACTGAGTCCATTGTCATAGCAGAGAATAAGAATGTTAACATACCACCTACGAACATACCAATGATTACACGGTAGTCAAGGATGTTGATTGCTGTCATCTTAGCTGCTTCTGCGTATGATACGAAGAGAGCAAGTGATGTAAGAGCTGCAGATCCGATAGCGAATCCTTTACCCATAGCTGCTGTTGTATTACCAACAGAGTCAAGTGTATCTGTGATTTCACGAACTGATTCGTCAAGTCCTGACATCTCAGCAATACCACCAGCGTTATCAGCGATTGGACCATAAGCATCAACTGCAACAGTAATACCTGTTGTTGAAAGCATACCTACAGCTGCAAGTGCAATACCGTAAAGTCCGCAAACTTTAAATGAAATAAATACTCCAACGCAGATAAGAAGAAGTGGAATAGCTGTTGATTCCATACCTACTGCAAGACCACTTATGATTGTTGTAGCAGCACCTGTTTCTGACTGCTCACCAATCTTCTTAACTGGTCTGTGTGCATCTGATGTGTAGAATTCTGTAACATTACCAATAATAACACCAACAACGAGACCTGCAATAACAGCAAAAGCTGCTTTAAAGTCTCCGAATAAAACTTTACTTAATACTAATGCAGCTACAATAACTAAAGCTGATGCTGCATAACTTCCCTTTGTAAGGGCTTTCTGTGGGTCTGTATTTTCTCCACCTTTAACAAAGAATGTACCGATGATAGAAGCTACAAGACCACATGCTGCGATTGCAAGTGGGAAAAGAACACCTTCTGTAGCAAATGCTACAACACCAAGTGTAAGAGCTGAAACGAGTGAACCAACATATGATTCAAAAAGGTCAGCACCCATACCAGCAACGTCACCTACGTTATCACCAACGTTATCAGCGATAACAGCTGGGTTACGTGGATCGTCTTCAGGGATTCCAGCTTCTACTTTACCAACAAGGTCAGCACCAACGTCAGCAGCTTTAGTATAAATACCACCACCAACACGTGCAAAAAGTGCTATTGAAGAAGCACCGAGGCTGAATCCTGATAATATATCAACATTTTTAGTAAAGATGTAAACAAGGCTGACACCAAGAGCACCAAGACCTGCTACACACATACCCATAACAGCACCACCTGAAAAAGCTACTGATAAAGCTTTTGCCATGCCACCTTCTTTAGCAGCATTTGCTGTTCTAACATTAGCCTGAGTAGCAACATTCATACCGAAGTATCCTGCAAGAGTTGAGAATAAAGCACCAACTACGAAGCAGATAGCTGTAACCCAGTTACCAATACCAACACCAATAAGTACAAATAAAGCAATAACAAAAATAATTAATACTTTATATTCAGATGTAAGAAACGCCTTAGCTCCTTCGCTGATCGCACCTGCGATCTCTTTCATTTTGTCATTACCAGCACTCTGTCTTTTAACTTTATTTGCGAGATAAACTGCAAATAAAAGTGTAAGAACAGCTACAACTGGAATAACATACAATAAGTTTTCCATTGTGACCTCCTAAAACTATTTTCCTATTGTTTGTAGTTTAAAACCCGTATTTTCCCAGAAGATAGTGCCCTATAGGGCATCTGTCCTCTTTGCTCTTTGGTTCCATAAGTTGCATTGTATCAAAAATACATACTCTTGGCAATTGATTTCTATTAAAAAGCAATATCTTTTTTACCTATTTTAGTAAAATTTTCTATTGCATTGTTAAAAATACCATTTTTATACTAAAATCAAGCCTTTATTATAGTGATTTAGCACTTCTGCCCCATCTTCCTGAACTATAACAAGGTCCTCAACGCGAACCCCGATATTCTCCTCTGGAATATAAATTCCAGGCTCAACTGAGAAACACTGGCCTACTCTTATTATGGCATCATTTGCTGATGATACATCACCAGCTTCATGCTCTTCAAGACCAATTCCATGTCCTGTTCTATGAGTAAAGTACTTACCAAAGCCTTTTTCTTCTATATAATCTCTGCATGCTTTATCAACGTCAGACATTTTATTTCCAGGCTTTGCAGCTTCAATGCCTCGTCTGTTTGCCTCCGCAACAGTCTCATATATTTCCTTATGTCTATCTGATACTTCACCTAAAAATACAGTTCTTGTCATATCTGATGCATATCCATCTTTATATGCACCGATATCCATTACAACACAGTCACCTCTTTTACCTTTAGTTCCATCAGTTACATGATGAGGCGTTGCTGCACCTTTTCCAAAAGTAATAATAGGCTCAAATGAAACATCATCACAGCCAAGTTCTTTATAAATATCTTTAAGCATTGCTACAAGCTCTTCTTCTGAATATCCCTGTCCCACAAGAGGAACAAGTCTTTCCATCGCCATATCATTAAGACGACTTGATATACGCATAAGTTCCTGCTCTTTTTCGTCTTTAACCTGTCTGCAATAATCAATAATTTCTGATCCATCTACATACTTAGATGCCCCATTTAAATCCATAAGTCTAATAAGAAAACCTGATGGCCAGTTTTTATCTATTCCAAGCGAACTATTATGATCTGTATACTCTGAAATAACCTTTATGCCATCATCTGTATCATCATAAAATACTTTTTCTATTTCAAAATTAGCTTCTGTCTTAAATAAATTATTTACAAATGCTTTATGATTTCCATTTACATTAAGATAAATGGCATATAATCTTTCGCCAGGCTCTATCATTACTCCTGTCATCCAGTAAATTGAATATCTGTTTGATACTATCATCTGACTTAGATTCTGCTCTTTCATAAGAGCAAGCACTCTGTTAATTCTTTCATTATACATAACTATGCCTCTTTTTCTCGTTTCCAAACATCAAATCTTCCATTGTCATGTTTCTTTAAAATTATAACTGCGGTTATAGCTGCAATAATTTCTCCTGCCGGAAAGGCAATCCATACTCCAACTGCTCCTAAAAATCTTGATAAAATAAAGCCAAGTGGAACTGTTATAACAAGCTGTCTTAAAAGCGAAATAACAAGTGAAGATTTACCCATGCCAAGCGCCTCAAATACTCCTGAGTAAATAGTTCCAATTGTAGAAACACATAAACCAAGACTTATAATTCTAAGTGCTACAACTCCGCTTTCCATAAGAGCTGGTTCTGCTTTAAATAACATAAATATCTTATCTGGAATTGCAAGTGCAATAATTGTACCTGTAAGCATAATTCCAAATAACACTTTAATACTGTCCTTAATTGCTTCCTTAACTCTCATATCATTTCCTGCTCCATAATTGTAACCAATAATAGGTCGCATTCCCTGAATAAGACCATTTCCTGGCATATATGTAAACATCTGAAGTTTATAGTAAACACCAAGAACTGCAATATAGATAGTATTTATCTTTCCTAAAATTGCATTAAGACAACTTATAAGAATAGATGGCATTAAAATCATTAATCCTGATGGAATAGCAACATTATAAATCTGTTTAACAATTTTTTTCTCAGGTTTCATATATTTAAATTTAAGATGAATATCAAAGTCACCTCTTAAATATACTGTAAAATATAAAATAGTTGCAAAAAGCTGTCCTACAACAGTTGCTATAGCCGCACCTGCAATACCCATAGCCGGGAATCCTAATAGACCAAAAATAAGTATCGGGTCAAGAATAATATTTACAATACATCCTGCTGCCATAAGATACATAGTAACTTTCATCTCACCAATACCCTGGAATATCTTTTCCATAGTAATCTGGAACATCCATCCGCAAGATACAAGCACAACTATATATGTATAAATACATGCTTCTTTAAGAATTACAGGATCATCCGTAAACATTTTAAGGAAAGGTTTTGCAAAGGCAATACCTGCAAGCATAACAAAAATATTATGTATTAAAGTTAATAAAAGTCCAATTGATGCTGCCTTATCAGCTTCTTCTTTATTGCCTCCACCCATATATATAGATATGGCTGAACTTACACCTACTCCTGTTCCTACTGAAAAAGCAAGAATAATATTCTGAAGTGGGAATGCAAGTGAAACTGCAGTAAGAGCATCTGTTCCTATTCTTGAAACATATATACTGTCAATAATATTATATAATGCCTGAATAAACATAGATAACATTACTGGAATAGACATGGACATGAGCAGTTTAAACATTGGAGTTTTTTCCATTTTGGAATCTCTAATATTCATTTCTTTTTACTCCTTCTGTACGTGGCTCGACCTAACCACTCTCATTTCGTTAACACTCGTGACAGTGGAACTACGGGCTCAAAAAAACGCAAGGCAGATTTGAATCCTCTGCCTTGCGTTTATGAAAAATCAATTATTCTTCAGTTTCCGCAGATTCTACAATAACTTCTTCAGTTATTTCTGTTGTAGTTTCTTCTGTAAATGTATCTTCTACATTTTCAAAATCTATTTCATCAACTTCAACTTCTTCTACCATTTCTGGTTTGTTATCTGTATTAAGCTTAACTTCACGGTATTTCTTCATACCTGTACCAGCTGGTATATGTTTACCGATAATAACGTTTTCCTTAAGACCGATAAGGTGGTCAACTTTACCTTTAATAGCTGCTTCAGTAAGAACTTTTGTTGTCTCCTGGAATGAAGCTGCTGAAAGGAATGAGTCTGTTGCAAGAGATGCTTTAGTGATACCAAGCATGATCTGCTCACCTGTTGCTGGCTCTTTACCTTCTTCGATAAGTTTTTCGTTAATTTCGTTAACTTCAAGTACATCCTGCATTGTTCCTGGAAGATATTCTGTATCTCCGCTTTCTTCAATACGGATCTTCTTAAGCATCTGACGAACGATAACCTCGATATGTTTATCGTTGATCTCAACACCCTGGAGACGGTAAACTCTCTGAACTTCCTGGATCATGTAATCCTGAACAGCTCTAAGTCCTTTAATCTTAAGGATGTCATGTGGGTTCATGCTACCTTCTGTAAGTGGATCACCTGCTTCAAGCTCGATTCCATTAGGGCTCTCAAGAATGTTTTTCTTGATTGTTGAACCGTAAGGAATGAGGTAAGATTTAGATTCTCCTGTCTCATGGTTAGTAACAATAATCTCACGTTTCTTAACTGAGTCATTAAATACTGCTGTACCTGCAAACTCTGTGATGATGGCAAGTCCCTTAGGTCTTCTTGCCTCGAAAAGCTCCTCGACACGAGGAAGACCCTGTGTGATATCTCCACCGGCAACACCACCAGTATGGAATGTACGCATTGTAAGCTGTGTACCTGGCTCACCGATTGACTGAGCAGCGATAATACCAACAGCCTCACCAACCTGAACAGCTTCACCTGTTGCCATGTTGGCTCCGTAACATTTAGCACATACACCGTTCTTGCATTTACATGTAAGAATTGTACGGATTTTAACTTTATCTAATTTATTACCATTTTCATCAACACCATATGTAACAACTGCTTCAGCACGTTTTGGTGTGATCATGCGGTTAGCTTTAACAATGATGTTTCCATCTTTGTCTTTGATGTCTTCACAAGAGAAACGTCCTGTGATACGTTCCTGAAGACTTTCAATTTCCTCATTACCCTGCATAAATGCACTAACGTACATTCCTGGGATTTCCTTACCTTCTTCGCAGCAGTCGCTGTCATGAATAATAAGTTCCTGAGAAACGTCAACAAGACGTCTTGTAAGGTATCCTGAATCGGCTGTACGAAGAGCTGTATCAGAAAGACCTTTACGAGCACCATGAGCTGACATGAAATACTCGAGTACGTCAAGACCTTCACGGAAGTTAGACTTGATAGGGAGCTCGATTGTATGACCTGTTGTATCAGCCATAAGTCCACGCATACCAGCAAGCTGTTTGATCTGCTTGTCAGAACCACGGGCTCCAGAGTCAGCCATCATGAAGATGTTGTTATATTTATCAAGACCATCAAGAAGTGCTTTTGTAAGCTGGTTGTCAGTATCCTGCCATGTCTTAACAACTTCTTTGTATCTCTCTTCATCTGTAATAAGACCACGTTTGTAGTTACGTGTAATCTTATCAACTGTATCCTGTGCCTCTTTAATCATTTCTGGTTTCTGAGGTGGAACAGTCATATCTGAAATTGAAACTGTCATAGCAGCTCTTGTAGAGAACTTGTAACCGATAGCTTTAACTTTATCAAGTACTTCAGCTGTCTGAGTTGCTCCATGAGTGTTAATAACTTTCTCAAGAATCTGTTTTAACTGTTTCTTTCCAACATGGAAATCAATTTCAAGTTTGAATTCGTTTTCAGGGTTTGATCTGTCAACAAATCCAAGGTCCTGTGGGATAATCTCGTTGAATAAGAGACGTCCTACAGTTGTATCAATAATTCCCTGTCTTGTTGTACCGTCTTCAAATGTTTTGCTGACACGTACTTTAACTTTTGAATGAAGTGTAACAACACCATTCTCGTAAGCAAGAAGGGCTTCGTTTAAGCTCTTGAAGCACATACCTTCACCGATTGCACCAGGTCTTTCCTGTGTAAGGTAGTAAATACCAAGAACCATATCCTGTGAAGGAACGGCTACAGGACCACCATCTGATGGTTTAAGAAGGTTGTTTGGTGAAAGAAGAAGGAAACGGCACTCTGCCTGAGCTTCTTCTGAAAGTGGAAGATGAACAGCCATCTGGTCACCATCGAAGTCGGCGTTGAACGCTGTACAAACGAGTGGATGAAGTTTAATAGCTTTACCTTCAACAAGGATTGGTTCGAATGCCTGGATACCAAGTCTATGAAGTGTAGGGGCACGGTTAAGCATAACCGGATGCTCTTTAATTACTTCTTCAAGCACATCCCAAACCTCTGGCTGAAGTTTTTCTACCATTTTCTTAGCATTTTTAATATTGTGTGCTGTACCTTTTGCTACAAGTTCTTTCATAACAAATGGTTTGAACAGCTCGATTGCCATTTCTTTTGGAAGACCACACTGGTAAATCTTAAGTTCTGGTCCTACAACGATAACTGAACGTCCTGAGTAGTCAACACGTTTACCAAGAAGGTTCTGACGGAAACGTCCTGATTTACCTTTAAGCATATCAGAAAGTGACTTAAGTGGTCTGTTTCCTGGTCCTGTTACTGGACGACCTCTTCTACCGTTATCGATAAGAGCGTCAACAGCTTCCTGAAGCATACGTTTCTCATTACGTACGATAATGTCAGGAGCCTGAAGCTCAAGGAGCTTCTGAAGACGGTTATTTCTGTTAATGATTCTTCTATAAAGATCATTAAGGTCAGATGTTGCAAAACGTCCACCATCAAGCTGTACCATAGGACGAAGATCTGGTGGAATAACAGGAATTGCTGTAAGAATCATCCATTCAGGTTTGTTTCCTGATTCACGGAATGCTTCTACAACTTCGAGACGTTTAACGATTCTTGCTCTCTTTTGTCCTGTTGCGTTTTCAAGTTCTGCTGTAAGTTCAGCATAATCTTTTTCAAGATCTATTTCTTTTAAAAGTTCAAGTACTGCTTCAGCACCCATTCCTACGCGGAATGATTTGTATCCCCATTTTTCTTTTGCTTCCTGGTATTCTGCTTCGGAGAGGACCTGCTTGTAAGCAAGGTCTGTCTCTCCCTTATCGAGAACGATATAGTTAGCAAAGTAAAGTACTCTTTCAAGTGTTCTTGGTGAAATATCAAGAATAAGTCCCATACGGCTTGGTATTCCTTTGAAGTACCAGATATGAGAAACTGGTGCGGCAAGGGCGATATGTCCCATACGCTCACGACGTACAGAAGCCTTTGTAACCTCTACACCACATCTATCACAGATAACACCTTTATAACGGATTTTTTTGTATTTACCACAGTGACATTCCCAGTCCTTGCTAGGTCCGAAAATTCTCTCGCAGAACAATCCGTCCTTCTCCGGTTTTAATGTTCTATAGTTGATAGTCTCAGGTTTTGTAACTTCACCCCTTGACCACTCTAAAATCTTCTCCGGTGAAGCCAGCCCAATTTTGATTGCATCAAAAGTTAATGGTTGGTATTGTTGTTCATTATTACTTGTTGGCATAAAAACGGCTCCTCCTATTCTTCATCATCCATATAGTCATCAGCGATGTCGTCGCTGTATTCTTCTTCAGTTTCTGGCTGAACGTCTTCAAGTTCTCCTCCGACAAATTCTTTTTCAGTAAAGCCATGTGCGCCGTAAGACTCTCTGTCTTCATTGTTGTAACGTCTGTCTCCTTCAATAATTGAACGGATATCAGTTGCGCCGCAATCTACAGTTTCCATGATCTCAACTTCTGTATTGTCGTCACGAAGTACACGTACATCAAGTGCAAGTGACTGTAACTCTTTTAAGAGAACCTTAAATGATTCAGGAACTCCTGGCTCAGGGATGTTCTCACCTTTAATGATTGCTTCGTATGTCTTAACACGTCCGATAACATCATCAGATTTAACTGTAAGAATTTCCTGAAGTGTGTAAGATGCACCATAGGCCTCGAGTGCCCATACCTCCATCTCTCCGAAACGCTGTCCACCGAACTGCGCTTTACCACCAAGTGGCTGCTGTGTAACAAGTGAGTAAGGACCTGTTGAACGTGCATGGATCTTATCATCAACAAGGTGATGAAGTTTAAGATAATGCATGTGTCCAATAGTTACACGGCTGTCGAAGTATTCTCCTGTACGTCCATCTCTTAAACGAACTTTACCGTCTCTTGAAAGTGGAACGCCTTTCCAAAGTTTTCTGTGCTCTCTATTGTCAGATAAGTACTGCATAACTTCTGGAAGAAGATCTTCTTTGTATTTATTTTCAAATTCATCCCACTCAAGATTTACATAATCATTAGCAAGATCAAGAGTGTCCATAATATCAACCTCGTTAGCACCGTCGAAGACTGGTGTAGCAACGTTAAATCCAAGTGCTTTAGCAGCAAGACTTAAATGGATTTCAAGTACCTGTCCGATATTCATACGTGAAGGTACAC
>SAMEA104404100__coassemble_1954_pt1 | contig 16748 bp, 16 predicted proteins | sample SAMEA104404100__metabat2_high_PE_088 | metagenome-assembled genome bin SAMEA104404100 (sample SAMEA104404100) | Balaenoptera acutorostrata
CACGTTTTAACATTCTTGTTTCTGGATCAAGTGTTGTCTCCCAGAGCTGTTCAGGGTCCATCTCTCCAAGACCTTTATATCTTTGGAGTGTAAATGACTCACCTTTATGCTGTTTTCTATATTTTTCAAGTGCCTTGTCATCGTATAAATATTCTTCTTTACCCTTCTTTGGCATTGCCTTATAAAGAGGTGGCATTGCAAGATATACATGTCCTTCGTAAATAAGTTCAGGCATAAATCTATAGAACAATGTAAGAAGAAGTGTTGATATATGTGCACCGTCAACGTCGGCATCGGCCATGATTATTATCTTGTCATAGCGAAGTTTTGTTATGTCAAAATCATTACCATATCCTTCTGAAAATCCGCATCCAAAGGCATTAATCATTGTCTTTATTTCTGCATTTGCAAGTACTTTATCTATACTTGCTTTCTCTACGTTAAGAATCTTACCTCTAATTGGAAGGATTGCCTGGTAGTTTCTGTTTCTTGCTGACTTTGCAGAACCACCAGCAGAATCTCCCTCAACTATAAATATCTCACATTTAGATGCATCTCTACTTTCGCAGTTTGAAAGCTTTCCGTTACTGTCAAATGAATATTTTTGTTTTGTAAGTAAGTTTGTCTTCTGTTTTTCTTCTGTCTTTCTTATCTTTGCAGCTTTCTCTGCACATGACAAAACCTTCTTAAGCGTATCAATATTTCTGTCAAAGAAAAGTACAATCTCATCCCCTGTTACTTTTCCTGTTGCCTTTGATGCATCAGGGTTATCAAGTTTTGTCTTTGTCTGTCCTTCAAATCTTGGATCTGGATGTTTAATAGATACTATCGCTGTCATACCATTACGTATATCAGCTCCTGTAAAGTTTGCATCCTTATCTTTAAGTATTCCAATCTCTCTGGCATACTGGTTCATTACTGATGTAAATGTTGATTTAAATCCTGTAAGATGTGTTCCACCTTCTGCATTGTAAATATTGTTGCAAAATCCCAGTACATTTTCATGGAACTCATTTACATACTGAAGTACTACTTCTACCTCAATTCCATCCGCTGTTCCTTTATAATATATCGGGTCGTGAATCGCTTCTTTTTTCTTATTAAGATCTTTAATAAATCCTATAATTCCGTCCGGCTCGTTATATTCAATGTGTTCTTTTTCTGGTAGCCTCTCGTCGTCGAAAATTATTGTAAGGTTGGGATTTAAATATGCTGTCTCGTGAAGTCTGCTTTTTACTTCATCTGCTTTAAAACGTGTCTTTTCAAATATTGTATCATCTGGAAGGAAGTTAACTTTTGTACCTGTTTTTCTTGTCTTTCCTATTATAGGAAGAAGTCCGTCTATAAGTTCTACTACAGGTATTCCACGCTCATATCTGTCATGATGAACTGCTCCTTCTCTTCTTACCTCTACATCCATATATGTAGATAAGGCATTTACAACTGATGAACCTACACCGTGAAGTCCACCGCTTGTCTTATATGATGAGTCATCAAATTTACCACCTGCATGAAGTGTTGTATATACTATACGTTCTGCTGACACTCCTTTTTGGTGCATTCCAACAGGTACCCCTCGACCATTATCTTCTACTGTTGCTGACCCGTCTTTGTGTAGTGTTACATGAATTTCAGAACAAAATCCTGCAAGGTGCTCATCTACAGCATTATCAACTATTTCATATATTAAGTGGTTAAGACCTTTTGTTGATACACTTCCTATATACATTCCCGGTCTTACACGTACCGCCTCAAGTCCTTCAAGGACAGTTATACTCTCTGCATCATAAGTATTATTATTTCCCATAAAACAATTCTCCTTTATACAATTCTTTAATTCTATCATATAAATTTGGCGCCTTCAAGAGACCTTAATTTTTCTTTACTTATCCCTTAGATTCAAGTTGACGATATCTTCTTATTTTCCTATACTTAATATTAATAGATATCAAAATAACTTAGGAGGAAATTATGAGTACAAATAACGGAAATAGACTTATTAAGCGTATTCTCCTTATTCTTCTTGTCGTTCTTATTTTCGCAGCTATTGTATGGGGAGCTGTAGCTGTTAACAAAAAGCTTAAATCTAAAAAAGAGACTAAGCCTGATAAAGTCAGCGAATTAACTATTGAGATGAATGAAGAAGAAGTTGTTAAACGTGATCCTGTTACTATTACAGTAAGTATGACAGGTGACTGTACACTTGGTACTGATGTTAACTTTAACTACAGCACAAGTTTAAATGCTTATTTCGAGCAGCACGGACCTGACTACTTCCTTCAGAATGTAAGAGACATATTTGAAGCCGATGACCTTACAGTTGTAAACTTTGAAGGTACTCTTACAGAATCAAACAACAGACAGGATAAAACATTTGCATTTAAAGCTCCTGCTTCTTTTGCTAAGATATTATCTGGAAGCAGTGTCGAAGCTGCAAACCTTGCTAACAATCACAGTTTTGACTACGGCCAGGAAAGTTATGACGATACTAAAGCTGCTCTTGATGCAGAAGGTATTATAAACTTTGGATATGACAGAACTCAGGTTATTGATGTTAAAGGAATTAAAGTCGGACTTGTAGGTATTTACGAACTTAATGATCATATGGGCCGTGCACAGCAGGTTAAAGACAATATTGCGAAGGTTAAAGAAGAAGGTGCCGAGCTTGTTCTTGTAGTATTCCACTGGGGTATTGAAAAAGATGCAGCTCCAACTGAAACTCAAATAGCTCTTGCAAGACTTGCAATTGACGAAGGCGCCGACCTTGTATGTGGACATCACCCACATGTTTTACAGGGTCTTGAAACTTATAAAGGTAAGAACATTGTGTACAGTCTTGGAAACTTCTGCTTCGGTGGAAATAGCAATCCAAATGATAAGGATACAATAATATACCAGCAAACATTTACTATTACTGACGAAGGTGTTGCAGATGATAATGATTACAAGATTATTCCTTGTTCTATATCTTCAGTAAGCGGTTACAATGATTATCGCCCAACTCCACTTACTGGTGACGAAGCAACACGTGTTATGAATAAATTTAATGAAAGATCCGAACTAATACCAAAAGCCGAGTAATTTACTTCACTTTTTATCCACAATTTCATTTTTACCTATTGACAAGCAGTAAGTAGTGGCATAAAATAAATGAGTATGTTCCGTTAATACGTCCGTGTCCGATGTTGACGGTATCATACATTACATTTAATTGATTTTAATATTTTTTGGAGGTGTACAGATTGGCTAACATTAAATCTGCTAAAAAAAGAATTTTAGTAAGCGAAACAAGAACAGCAAGAAACAAAGCAATCAAATCAAAGGTGAAAACATCTATAAAGAAAGTTGACGCAGCAGTTGCAGCAAACGATGCAGTAGCAGCTAAAGCAGCTCTTAAAGATGCTATCGTTGAGATCACAAAAGCTGGAAGCAAAGGTGTTTACCACAAAAACACAGTTTCTAGAAAAATCTCACGTTTATCAAAAGCTGTTAACACAATTGCTTAATTATTGTTATAATATATAAACGTAAGGCACTTACTACCGTCATGGTAAGTGTCTTTTTTTTATCTTTTAATGCGAAAAAAGCGAGATACATACGATAATGTACCTCGCTTTTTTTAATTTAAGTTCTTATTAAAGCTTTGTATATCCAAATGCATTAATAAGTCCATCAATCTTCTCTTCATTCTTACACATTGGGCATTCGTGTGGTGAATATGCCTGGTAGCTTGGAAGATCTGCGCTTGTAAAGATTGTCTTTACTTCCATTCCTGCTACTTTTGATATTCCACTAAATACTGAACAGATACCACAAACTGTTCCACCATAGTATAATACTGACTCGATAGCCTGTCTTGCCATCTGTCCTGTTGACATTGAATCTGTAAGGATAAGTACCTGTTTGCCACTTATCATACGTTCATTACTGTCTCTAAAGAAAATCTGTCCTGTTGCATCAAACTCTGGTGTTACAACAGAAATATTGTTGCCACTGCTAAGTGACATATTGTTTCCATCTGCAAGGCGTTCGGCCATAAATGTACCTACTACCTGCATATTTTTAAGGCATACAATAGTATCAACCATTGTATTTGACGTATATTCATCTGCAAGTGTATATGCTGTCTCACGCGCGTTATTATGACGTGTCTTGATCGTAGACATATCAATATAAGTATTAACATGTGAATTCTGTGTTGCAAAATGTCCATGCATAATCTTAATACGTGCTTTAGGGTTCTTCTTTGATCTTAAGTCTATTAAACGTTCATCCATAATATGTGTCTCCCTTCTAATGTATATACACTATATGTGTGTATTATTCTGCTGTTCTGTATCCGTCTGGATTTCCTGACTGCCATCTCCATGAATCAGCACACATCTCTTCTATTCCTCGCTCTGCAACCCAGCCAAGTTCTTCTCTTGCCTTATCTGCTTTACAGTAACACATAGCAATATCACCTGGGCGGCGTGGTTTAATAGCATATGGAATCTCTTTGCCACACGCTTTTTCGTATGCATGTAAAACATCAAGTACGCTGTAACCTGTTCCTGTTCCAAGATTATATACGTGTACTCCTTTGCCTTCTTCTGTTCTCATTCTTTCGATAGCTTTAACGTGTCCAACAGCAAGATCAACTACATGGATATAGTCTCTTACTCCTGTACCGTCATGTGTTTCATAATCGTCGCCAAATACTCCAAGGCAGTCAAGTTTGCCAACTGCAACCTGTGCAATATATGGTACAAGGTTATTAGGAATTCCCTTTGGATCTTCTCCAATTTTTCCTGATTCATGTGCTCCAATTGGATTAAAGTAACGAAGAAGCATTACATTCCATTCTGGATCTCCTGTATGAAGATCTGTAAGAATCTGCTCTAACATTCCTTTTGTCTGTCCATATGGATTTGTAATAAGTCCCTTAGGACAGTTCTCTGTAATAGGAATCTCAGCTGGATCTCCATATACTGTTGCTGAAGAACTAAAGATAATATTCTTACATCCATGCTGTCTCATTACATCACATAAAATAAGTGTTCCGCCTACATTGTTGTAGTAGTATTCCCATGGTTTTGCAACTGATTCTCCAACTGCTTTATATCCTGCAAAGTTAATAACTGCTTCAATATCTTCATTTTCGAAAATTGGATTAAGATCTTCTCTATTTAAGATGTCTCCTTTATAGAACTTAAGTGTCTTTCCTGTAATCTCCTGAACACGGTCAAGAGCTACTTCACTTGAGTTTGAAAGGTTATCAATTACAACAACCTCATAACCTCTTTCAAGTAATTCAACACATGTATGACTTCCAATATATCCTGCTCCACCAGTAACTAATATTGCCATTATAATACCTCTTTCGTTTATTTTTTATTTATTAAGAGTTCTTTTAATCCCAAAGATGCTGTGGGTAAAGACCACTGTCTTTCATTCCCTGAATTGCTGCTACTATTCCAGGTTTATCTTCTTTATAAGTAATTCCATACCATTTATCAGCTGACTTGAGTACTTTTACTGTAGCCTTTTCTTCTCCAATAAGAGTGCTTACAACTGCTGGTAAGAAATATTCACATTTAAGTGGATTTTCTTTAAGTCCTTTGTCAAGGAATGCTGGGAATCTTCCCTCAAGTTCCTTAAGCATACTTGCTGTAAATCCAAACATGTTAAGTGACACAATACTGTCAGGATCAACATCTGTAAATGTCTTTCCTTCATCTTCTGAATATGCTGTTCCATTAGAAGTCTTAACAATATATGTTCGCTCTGTTATTCCATTTAAATGTCCTTCTGAATCTGTATTACAGATTCCTCTTGAAACTGAACCATTCTCAGTAAGAGTGTTCTTAAGATGATATCCAACCATTGCATAACGATATTTGTCATCATCTTCATTGTTTGCAAGATAATCGTAGATAACTTTAAATGCATGTGCTCCATAGTAATCATCTGCATTAATAACTGCAAATGGTCCGTCTACTGTTCCAAGACAGCTTAAAATTGCATGTCCTGTTCCAAATGGTTTAACACGTCCTTCTGGTACTTCATATCCTTCTGGAAGGTTATCAAGTTTTTGATATACATATTCTACATCCATTATCTTACTTAGACGGTTACCGATACGTTCTTTAAATTCTTTATCAATCTCTTCTTTAATGATAAATACAACTTTCTCAAATCCGGCTCTTTTAGCATCATAAATAGAAAAATCCATTATAATATGTCCATCATTGTCAACCGGATCAAGTTGCTTTAATCCACCATATCTGCTTCCCATACCGGCTGCCATTATTACAAGTACAGGTTTTTTCATAAAAGTGCACCTCTTTCTTTGTTTTTTACAAACATTATCTTTTTTTATTATACCATATATATATAATAAATTAACATATTTTCTTTCTAATTATTCTTTTGTTCCTCAATTTTCTCTGCAAGATCGTTTAAGTATACCCATCTTTCCATCTTGTACTCAAGATCTTTTTCAGCTTTTTCTTTTTCCTGTATGATTTCCGAAAGCTTAACTGAATTTGTGGCATTTTTAATCATGTTTTCATCACACTTCTCAATCTTCTCTTCGAGGGATGCAATATCATCATCTATAGTCTCGTACTCTTTTTCTTCTTTATAAGTAAACTTAAGCTTAACAGGAGCATTTTTCTTCCATGATTTAGCTGTATCTTTCTTTTTCTCACTTGTCTTTTTAACTTTTATCTCTTCTTCACTTAGAGGTCTGTTTTCAGAGTTTAAGTAATCTGTATATCCACCTTCATACTGATGAAGAACTCCATCTTCGAAGCAGAAGATTCTATCTACTACGTTATCAAGGAAATATCTGTCATGGGATACTGTTATAACAATTCCAGGAAATGTAGATAAGTAATCTTCTAATATAGTAAGTGTTGGAATATCAAGGTCATTACACTCATCGATAATAAGACAGTTTGGTGCTGTCTGTAAAATTCCAAGAAGATAAAGTCTTTTCTTTTCTCCACCTGATAATTTTTCAATTGGAGCATACTGCATTTCAGGTGTAAATAAGAATCTCTCGAGCATTTGTGACGCTGTAATTCTTCCACCTGCAACTGGAATATATTCAGCAATATCTTTTACATAGTCTATTACTCTTCTGTTATTGTCCATATCTGGAACTTCCTGAGCAAAATATCCTATCTTTACTGTTTCACCAATTTCAATATGACCTTCATCTGGCTCAACTATTCCTGTAAGCATCTTTACAAGAGTAGATTTACCACAACCATTTGGTCCTATAATTCCAAGTCTCTGGTTTTTAAGTACTATATAATCAAAATCTTTTATAAGCTCTCTGTCACCGTATGATTTTGAGACATGGTGGAACTCAATTGTCTTTTTACCCATTCTTGTCTCAATTGATTCAAGTTCAACCTTAGCATCTTCTACAGGTGTCTTTCCTGCTTTAAGCGCTTCAAGACGCTCTAATCTAGCACGCTGCTTAGTACTTCTTGCGCGGCATCCTCTTTTCGCCCACTCAAGTTCCATTCTAAGCATGCTTTTTCTCTTTCTGTCTGATGCAAGCATCATCTCTTCTCTCTCTGCCTTAAGCTCTAAAAATCCAGAGTAGTCTGCATCATAAGAGTAAATCTTACCATGATCAAGCTCCAATATTCTATTTGTAACTTTATCAAGGAAATATCTGTCATGAGTTACCATAAGAACAGCGCCTTTATACTTATTTAAAAAGTCTTCAAGCCAGTTTAACATTTCCCCGTCAAGGTGGTTAGTAGGCTCGTCAAGAATAAGCATATCAGTATCTTCCATAAGAACACGGGCAAGGGCTGCACGTTTTTTTTGTCCTCCTGATAAGTATTCAACAAGCTGTGTATGGTCTGTAAGGCCAAGAGTATTAAGTATACTCTTAGCTTCACTTTCTGCTGTCCATATGTCATATTTACAGTCCTTTGTTACATAATCAAGAACTTTAGTATCTTTAGGATACTCCTGACTTTGTGGAAGGTATCCTATCTTAATACCATTTTGTTTAATAACTTCACCAGAATCAGCCTCTTCAATTCCTGCAATAATTTTTAAAAGAGTTGTCTTTCCTGTTCCATTAATTCCTATAATACCTATTTTGTCTCTGCTATCTATTCCGCAGCATACATCGTCAAATATTATTTTCTCTCCGAAAATCTTATTTACATGCTCTATGTTGAGAATATTCAATATTAAAGTCCTCCTTTTTTCCATGTACCCTTAAGATAGAATCCAAGTGAAAATGCAGTTCCTATAATCCATCCTACTGGCCATGAAAGCCATATTCCTGTTGCGTCTAAAAAGCTTGAGAATATAAAGGCAAGTACTACTCGAAGTATAAGATCTGAAAATGTTGCGATCATAAATTCTTTCATTGCACCTGCGCCTCTCAAAACTCCGTCGGCTATTAATTTAAGTGATACCACTATATAAAATGGTGATACTATGCGAAGAAATTCAATACCTACCTCAAGGGCCTGTCCGCCGCCGTCACTCATAAATAATGATATTACATATTTTCCACCTAAGAAGAAGATTAAAAATACTGGTATAACTACAGATAGTACCATCGTAAGTCCTGCCCTGAAACCTTTATTTACCCTCTTTGTCTTCTTTGCACCCATATTTTGGGCTGTAAAGCTTGATACACCATTACCAAGTGTTGTAAATGATGTTATTGCAAATGTATTTACCTTAATTGCTGCAGAGTATCCTGCTACAACTGCTGAACCGTAACTGTTTACAAGTCCCTGTACAAAAAGGTTTCCGATTGAGATAAAGCTCTGCTGTAAGATACTTGGCACTGAAATTTCCATTATCTTTTTAAGTGCTTTCTTTGAAAACTTCACGTATCCTGGTGCTTCTATTGCTTTTAGTCTCTTTCTTAAAGTAAGTACTGCAAGTATTGATGATATTCCCTGAGCAATAAATGTTGCCCATGCAACACCTGCTACTCCCATCTTAAATACTATTACAAATACAAGATCTAATATAATATTTCCTACTGATGATGCTATAAGGAAATAAAGTGGTGTCTTTGAATCCCCAAGTGCTGTAAATACACCTGTACATATATTATACATAAAAAGGAATACAAGGCCACATATATATACATTTAAATAAAGTGATGAATCCCCAAATATGTCCTTAGGAGTCTTTAACAATGTCATTAAAGGCTTACATCCTACAAGGCCTAACACTGTAAGTGACACACTTATTGCAAATACAGAAATAAGTGATGTACTTATAGCCGTCTTCATTTCTTTATATTCTTTTGCTCCAAAATACAAAGATATAACAACAGAACATCCTATATTAAGTCCTGTTGCAACTGCCATAAATATCATTGTTATGGGATAAGATGCACCTACTGCAGCAAGAGCATCTACTCCTACAAATTTTCCTGCAACAACGCTGTCGACTATGTTGTAAAGCTGCTGGAACATAACGCTTATAAGCATAGGAACAGTAAAACGCCACAAAATCCCTGATGGTTTCCCTTCAGTCATATCTGTTATCATTTTATACACTTCCTTCTTTAATTTTTACTCAATTTCATATTTTATCACAATAAAGACTCCATTTCTATATTTTTTTGGATGCAATTAATGATATTTTAATCTTTGTGTGCTTGATTATTTTGCATATTCCATGTATTATATGATTTGTTTGCTTAAGGAGGTTTTTATATGGATAAGAAAAATACTGGACCGATTTTATTCGATGAAGATTTTGAAGTAACATACGAAGATGATTCATTAGAAATAATAGATATAGATTCCAAAAAAGACAGGGAGGAAACTTTACACATTCCTACTTTGAAAAAACATAAAAGTCCAAGAAAAACTCGTGGATTACAAGAAGAAAAGGTTGCCACTACAAATCAGACAGTTTCTCATACAGAAAAGATACCTGCCATAAAAAAGGTAACTAAAAATTCAACACCTAAAGCTTATGGCAACAGACATATATATGACACTTCATTTTATGTTATAAGAACTGCTTCTATTATACTTGCAATAAGTATCTTTGTTCTTTTAACAGTGAACTTTATACGTGGCGCTGCACCATATGGTGATATAACAACCTTAACCCAAACTCATAATCTCGGACTTATATTATATTTAGCAGTTGCTATATTTGTATGTTTATTTTTTGGACTAATGCTTTTATTCTCTTTTAAAAGAGAAAAGGTTATTAATAAAGGAAGAACTTACAAACTTGATATGGGTAAAGGAACTTTTACTTACGTTTCTTTATATATACTCTCATATTTATCTTTTATAGTATCTGCTATTATTCCAGATAACTTCGAATTTTTCGGATATACTTTTTTAAAAGGTTTTGCTGGTGCACTTGATGTATTTGGCTCAATGCACAATATTCTTCTTGGTATGTGCGTTGCCGGAGTTATTGCATGTAAAGCAAGAAAACATATGAACTAATCGCGCACCAAAAGGCGCACCACTAAAAAAGGAGACTGATAAATTAATATCAGCCTCCTTTATTTTTATGCTATTAATTCAATTAGAATTTACCAGCTTTAGCAGCTTCTTCAACAGCAACTGCTACTGCAACAGTCATACCAACCATTGGGTTGTTACCTGCTCCAATAAGTCCCATCATTTCAACGTGAGCTGGAACTGATGAAGATCCTGCGAACTGTGCATCAGAGTGCATACGTCCGAGTGTATCTGTCATACCGTATGAAGCTGGACCTGCAGCCATGTTATCTGGGTGAAGTGTACGTCCTGTACCACCACCAGATGCTACTGAGAAGTATTTCTTACCCTGCTCGATACATTCTTTTTTGTATGTACCTGCAACTGGGTGCTGGAAACGTGTTGGGTTTGTTGAGTTACCTGTGATAGAAACGTCAACTCCCTCTTTATGCATGATAGCTACACCTTCACGAACGTCGTTTGATCCGTAGCAGTTAACTTTAGCACGAAGACCTTCTGAGTATGGAGTTCTTGCAACTTCTTTAAGTTCTCCTGTGTAGTAATCATATTCTGTCTCTACATATGTAAATCCGTTGATTCTTGAAATGATCTTTGCAGCATCTTTTCCAAGACCGTTAAGGATAACACGAAGAGGTTTTTTACGAACTTTGTTAGCTTTCTCTGCGATACCGATAGCACCTTCAGCTGCTGCGAATGATTCGTGTCCAGCTAAGAATGCGAAGCAGTCTGTCTCTTCTTCGAGAAGCATTTTTCCAAGGTTACCATGTCCAAGACCAACTTTACGCTGATCTGCAACTGATCCTGGAATACAGAAAGACTGAAGTCCTTCTCCGATTGCTGCTGCTGCATCTGCTGCAGTTCTGCAGTCTTTTTTAATTGCGATTGCTGCACCTACGATGTATGCCCAGCATGCATTTTCAAAACAGATAGGCTGAATTGCTTTAACCTGGCTGTAAACGTCAAGTCCGGCATCTTCAGTAATCTTTCTTGCCTCTTCAATAGAAGCAATACCATAGCTATTTAATACTTCATTGATTTTATCAATTCTTCTTTCATATGATTCAAATAAAGCCATTTAATTGTCCTCCTGATTTAATCTGATGTTACTTTTCCAATAGAATACTTAATTATTCTTTTCTTGGGTCGATAATCTTAACAGCGTCATCAACACGACCATACTGTCCCTGAGCTTTTTCCCAAGCGTCGTTTGGTGTATCACCATTTTTGATAAAGTCTGTAAATCTTCCAAGGTTAACAAATTTGTAACCGATGATTTCGTTATCTTTATCTAATGCGATTCCTGTAACATATCCTTCAGCCATCTCAAGGTAACGTGGACCTTTTGCAAGTGTTCCGTACATTGTACCAACCTGAGAACGTAAACCTTTACCTAAATCTTCAAGACCTGCACCGATAGGAAGTCCATCTTCAGAGAATGCACTCTGTGTTCTTCCGTAAACGATCTGTAAGAAGAGTTCACGCATTGCTGTGTTAATTGCATCACAAACAAGGTCTGTATTAAGAGCCTCTAAAATTGTTTTTCCAGGAAGGATTTCTGATGCCATAGCAGCTGAATGTGTCATACCTGAACATCCAAGTGTTTCTACAAGTGCCTCCTGAATAATACCTTCTTTAACATTTAAAGTAAGTTTACATGCACCCTGCTGTGGAGCACACCAGCCAACACCATGTGTAAGACCAGAAATATCTTTTACTTCTTTAGCCTTTACCCATTTTGCTTCTTCCGGAATTGGAGCTGGTCCGTGGTTAGCACCCTGTGCTACTGGACACATCATTTCTACTTCATGTGAATAAATCATGTTAAAACTCCTTTCAAATACGTATGTTTTTCTTCCTATAGCGCTTGATATAAATTTAACGCCATATATATTATTATTTTCTCACAAATTAACGTTTTCGTCAATTGTTAGATTTTACAAACAAAGCTGTTTTAATGCTAATGAAATTGCTGTTTTGACAGTTTTTTCACGAACTTCGCTTCTGCTTCCATTGAAGTTACATTTTAAAACATTTACTTTGCCTTTAACATAACATCCTACATATACAAGACCTACTGGTTTTTCTTTTGTTCCGCCTCCTGGTCCTGCTATTCCCGTAGATGAAAGTGCAACATCTGCACCCGCTGCCTTTGCAGCACCTATAGCCATCTGTCTTGCTGTCTCTTCGCTTACTGCACCAAGTGTTGCAAGAGTTTCTTTATGGACACCTACAAGTTTTTCTTTAGATTCATTTGCATATGTTACATATGCTTCATTAAGTACAGCTGAGGCTCCTGGTGCGTTCACAATCGTCGCACTTATAAGCCCTCCTGTACATGATTCAGCTGTAGTAATTGTATAACCCTTTTCGGTAAGAATTTCTACAAGACGTTCTTCCTCTGACAATTTACATGCCTCCCTCAGTAAGAACCTGTTTATTCTTTGCTACATAATCTATGAGTGATATGATAGTAAGCGCAAGTGCAATCCACATAAGGATAACACCTATTGTATCAAATATACCACCAAGATCTGCAATCATAACGATTGTCATAACCATCTGGAATACTGTTTTAAATTTTCCCCAGTAACTTGCTGCAATAACAATACCATTATCTGATGCTACAAGTCTAAAACCGCTTATAATAAACTCTCTACCGATAATGATAATAACTACCCATGCTGGAAGTTTACCCATCTCGATAAGACAAATCATTGCTGAACATACAAGAAGTTTGTCAGCAAGTGGATCCATAAATTTTCCAAAATTTGTTACAAGATTTCTTGCTCTTGCAATCTTACCATCAAGAAAATCTGTAAAACTTGCTACACAAAAAAGAACAAGTGCAATCCACTTATTAGCGTCTCCGCCGATGTTAGTGAGCATAAATAATACAAAAATTGGTACCATAATCATTCTAAGTACTGTAAGTTTGTTTGGTAAATTCATTACACGAGACCTCCTATAAGATCATAATCCATAGCTCCTGTAACTTTTACTCTTGCAAAATCACCTGACATAAGTTCAACATCTGTATTCACAAAAATAAGTCCGTCTACCCCTGGAGCATCTTTATAAGTTCTGCCTACATATGCATTCTCATCGGCAACTTTTCCTTCTATCATAACAAGTACTTCTCTGCCAACCATTTCTTCTGCTTTATCAAAGGCAACTTCCTGCTGAAGTTCCATAAGTTCTGCCTGACGATCAAGTTTAACTTCCTCATCTATCTGATTATCAAATCTTGCAGCTGGTGTATCTTCTTCCATTGAGTAAGTAAATACTCCAAGTCTGTCAAATTCCATCTCATCAACAAAATTCATAAGTTCTTCGTGCTGTTCCTTAGTCTCTCCTGGGAAACCTGTAATAAGTGTTGTACGAAGACAAATATCTGGAATTTCTTTTCTAAGTTTTCCTACTATATCAATAAGTTCCTGTTTAGAAGTTCTTCTACCCATTCTCTTTAAGATATCATCGTTAGCATGCTGGATTGGAAGATCAAGATAATGACAAATCTTCTTCTCTTCTTTCATAACTTCGATAAGTTCATCTGTAATTTCTTCTGGATAACAGTAAAGAATTCTTATCCACTGTAAACCATCAATTTTACAAAGTTTTCTTAAAAGCTCTGGTAAAGATTTCTTACCATAAATATCTTTACCATACATTGTTGTTTCCTGAGCTACAAGGATAAGTTCTTTAACACCCTGTTCTGCAAGATATGTAGCTTCTTCTATAATATCTTCCATCTTACGGCTTCTAAATTCTCCACGAACCTTAGGAATAATACAATATGTGCAGTGTTTATCACACCCTTCTGCAATCTTAATATATGCATAGTGGCCACCTGTTGTTACAAGTCTTTTAGACTCTACATATGGAAGTGCCTGAAGGTCTTCCATTATAACTTCACTGTGTCCTTCAAGTGCTTCTTCAATGGCATCAACAATATTTGCATATGATGTTGTACCAAGAACTGCATCTACTTCAGGAATCTCATCAATGATTTCCTGCTTGTATCTTTGTGCAAGACATCCTGTTACAATAAGAGCTTTTAAATTACCCTCTTCTTTGTATCTTGCCATATCTAATATTGTCTGGATACTTTCTTCTTTAGCATCATTTATAAAACAACATGAGTTTACAACAATTACATCTGCTGTAGTCTCATCATCTGTCATCTTATAACCTTTCTTCGCAAGAAGACCTAACATAACCTCTGTATCTACAAGGTTCTTATCGCATCCAAGTGAAATAAATAATACGTTCATTAATACCTCCGTCAATGATTAATTGTTTATAACTACATAAAGCAGATGCAAATATATATCTTTCGCATCTGCCTTATAAATTACTCTTCGATAACGTCTTCTACTACGTCTTCGATTTCTTCTTCCTCTTCTAAGCTGCCAGCTTCGATTTTAAGTTTTCCCTGGTTAAGCTCAGCAATAGCGATTGAAAGTGGTTTGTCCTCACTTTTAACATTTACTAATGGCTCATCTTTGTCGATAAGCTGTCTTGCTCTCTTAGCTGTTGCCATAATGATTGAGTAACGGCTGTTAACTACCTTTGTTTCGCCTTCCTCGCAATCCTGATTAACTACCTGCATAAGTTCTGTGTATGATGGATGTAACATATTTAAAATCCCCTTTCGCTATTTCTTAAGTTCTTTTTTTATATCAGTTATAAATGTTTCATTCAGACTGCATTTTCTATGTGCACCCTGTATAATGTTGTGCATCTCTTCTGTACAAACATCAAGATCATCGTTGATTACAAGATAATCATATTTGTCCATAAGTTCTGATTCCTCAGCTGCACGTGCCATTCTTGACTCAATAACTTCCATTGTCTCACTACCACGGTTAACAAGACGACTCTTAAGTTCCTCGGCTGTTGGTGGAGTTACAAAAAGTAACAATGACTCTGGATACTTCTCTTTAATCTGAAGAGCACCCTGCACCTCAATTTCGAGAATTACATCCTTACCAGCCTCAAGCTGTGTCTGTACATAGTCTTTAGGTGTACCGTAATAATTTTCAACATACTTAGCATACTCTATCAACTCATCGTTGGCAATCATTTTTTCAAAATCTTCTTTTGAAATAAAGAAATATTCTTTTCCATGTGCTTCGCCTGGACGTGGATTTCTTGTTGTTGCTGAAATTGATAAAGCATAAACTTCTCCATGTTTTGCCATAAGATTTTTCATAAGTGTACCTTTACCAGCACCTGAAAAACCAGAGACAACTGTTAAGATTCCTTTTTCCTTCATCACTTACTCCTCATAATATTATTCTATATTCTGAATCTGCTCTCTGACTTTCTCGATTTCTGTCTTAAGTCCGATAGCGCAGTTTGAAACTTCTTTATCATTTGCTTTTGAAAGAATTGTATTTGCTTCTCTGTTCATTTCCTGAGCAATAAAATCAAGTTTACGTCCGATTCCTTCATTCTCTTTAAGTGTATCTCTCATATGACTTATGTGACTTCTAAGTCTTACAACTTCTTCATCTGTACAGACTTTATCAGCAAACATAATAACTTCTGCAGCCATACGATTCTCATCGATTGTTGAATCAGCTAAAACTTCGTTAACTTTCTCAGTAAGTTTAGCTCTGTATTCTGCAACTATTTCAGGGGATCTTTCTTCTATATAGGAAACAAGACCTTCCATACCTGTAAGTTTATCTAAAATATCAGCTTTAAGATTCTCACCTTCTGTTGTTCTTGTATTTACAAGATTAACAAGTGCTCCTTCCATAGCTTCTTTAAGACCAATCCATAATTCGTCCTCATCTTCCGCACATTCATCCATTGTAAGAACTTCTGGAAGTCTTGAAAGTGTTGATGCTCTCATATCATTATCAAGGCCAAAATCTTCTGCCATCTGTTTAAAATATTTAACATATTCAGCAGCAATTGCCTTGTTGTATTTTAATGAACCTTCGCCTTCATCTGTATTCTCATAAGTAATGAAAATATCAACTTTACCTCTTGCAATATATTTCTTAATAAGGTTACGGAGTTCACCTTCGAACTGGTTGAACTTCTTTGGCATTCTAATATTTGTATCCAAATATCTGTGGTTTACACTTTTTAATTCAACAGTAAATTTTCTGCATTCTTTTTGGACTTCAGCGCGTCCAAAACCTGTCATACTTTTAATCATTTTAATTTTCTCCGATTTTTATTTATTTTTGTGCATTATTGTATTTATTATAACCCAATTTTCACTTTATGGTCAACTATTCTTTAATATTTATAGTTTTG
>SAMEA104404100__coassemble_1958_pt1 | contig 16725 bp, 16 predicted proteins | sample SAMEA104404100__metabat2_high_PE_088 | metagenome-assembled genome bin SAMEA104404100 (sample SAMEA104404100) | Balaenoptera acutorostrata
TAGTAAAAGTGATTTACGATTTTGTTGATATAAATAAAGATATTAATGAGCCTATGTATGAGCAACTTTATAGTCAGTTAAAGAAGGGAATAGAAAATAAACTTATCGAAAAGGATGAGAGACTGCCATCTATTAGAAGTGCGTCAGCTGAACTTAAGGTTAGTAGAACTACGATAGAGAATGCTTATTTTAGACTTTGTAATGAAGGATATGTAGAAAATAAGCCACAAAGAGGATATTTTGTTAAGATTCCACCTAAAGATAATCTTTCAAAGAAAATTTTCGAAAAGAAAGAGGAAGTAAAAATTGATTATGACTTTAGTACAGGTAGCGTAGATATATCCGCTATAGATATACCAGTGTGGAAAAAGTATGTAAGAAGTGCACTAAATAGTGAAAAAGATATTATTTCTTATGGTAATCCACAAGGAGAATTTGCACTTAGAAAAGCTATAGCGTCATATATTTATACAGCAAGAGGTGTTATATCATCTCCTGAAAATATTATTGTTGGAGCAGGTATTCAGCAGCTTATTACAATACTTTGCTGTATAAAAGATAAGTGTACAGTGGCAATAGAGTCACCAGGATTTAAGCAGGCAGAAAAGGTTTTTAAGGATTTTGGATTTAATATTGTGCATATTGATATTTCAAATACACCAGAAAAAGTATTAGAACAAAGTGGCGCAGAGATATATTTTAATATACCGTCTATGAAACCAAAGACATCGGCAGCGGCTCTTCATGCCCACAGGCAGAGTCTTATGAATTGGCTTAATAAATCTCAAGACAGATATATAATAGAAGATGATTTTAATGGAGAACTTAAATTTACAGCAAGACCATTTCCTGCAATGCAAAATATGGACACTGACAGGATAATATATATGGGAAGTTTTTCAAAGTTGTTAATTCCGTCAGTTCGTATTGCTTATGCGGTTTTCCCAGAAAAAGTATTTGAAAAATATGACAAGATGTCATCATATTACAATCAAACAGCAAGTAAGGTAGAGCAGATAGCACTTGCTAATTATATAAATGATGGTTATCTTGAGAAGCATTTAAGACGTCTTAAAAAGTTATATTTAGAAAAGAGCAAAGTTCTTCTTAAATTGGTTAATGAAAATTTTGCAGATGGAAATGCAAAAGTGCTTGATTCATCTTTAGCAATTTTATTAGATGTAGGAAATAAAATGAGTGATGATGAAATATATGAAAAAACATTAAGAAATAGGATACGAATACAGTCTGTGCATAAAGGGGTTATTAAACTTGGATTTGCAGGTATAGCCATGGAAGATATGCAAGATGCAGTAATAAGATTAAAAAGCTCATTAAGTGGGTTGTAATATAGGTTAATAGATATTAAAAACTCCCGATATATCATTACTATATGGTATATCAGGAGTTTTTTACAAATATCTTATTATTTTTCTATAGCCATTTTTTTGACTGTTCCTAAAGCTTTTGCAACTGCAGGAATAGAAATAATTATTACAGTAATTACACCTTCAATAAGAAGATAGCTGTAATTGTAAACGATAGGGTATACAGCTGTTAAAGATTTTGGGAAACTATCTGGCATATATGACATCCAGTATAAGTATCCACCAATTACGTGGAATAAACCACGTGCAAAAACAGCTACTATATATCCTTTTAGAAGTCCGTGTTCTTTCTTCGCAAAAAGACCTGCAAGACCAAGTGCAGCAAATGCAAATATGTAGTCGCATCCTACCTGGAAGAATGAAAGTACATATGGTCCTTGTAAGAACTGTAAAATACCATAAACAAGTCCTACAAGGATACCAGTTCCAACACCGTACCAGTTACCTACAAGAACGATGAAAAGCATACTACAAAGAGTAACACTTCCGCCCCATGGCATTTCGAAAATCTTGATAAATGATGTTACAAAAGCAAGTGCTATAGCAACCGCGCAGAAAACAAGCTGATGTGTTGTCATCTTACCTTTTACTGAATGTTTAGATGCAACAACTAACGCAGCAATAAAGAAAATGATGCCTGCAATAATTGTTACTGCATATCCAGCAGTTGTAAGTCCGCCTTCTGCATTAACTAAAAAGTTAAACATAAAAAAACCTCCTAAAATCACAAGACAAGGGGGCAAAAATAATAAAGCCTACGCCAGCATTACCTGGATCAGGTTATGGGTCGAAGTTTACAACTTCCTCTCAGACTGTAATACAGACTCCCCCTTGTTGTTTCTTAATAAATACGATGGATAGTTTATAACTATTTAGGAAAAAAGTCAAATAAATTTGCAACATATTTTCAGAATTAATTTGGAATTTAAGAATAGAGTGCGTTAATTATTGACTTATTGGATACATTAGAATAAAATCAATATTGTAGGTATTATACAATAGAAGCGTGATTATACGCTTAAAAATAGGAGGAAATTATAATGAAAAATGTAATCGCAACAACAAATGCACCAGCAGCTATCGGACCATATTCACAGGCTATTAAAGCTGGAAACACAATCTACATTTCAGGACAGCTTCCAATTGATCCTGCAACAGGAGAATTTGCATCAGATGATATTAAAGGACAGACAGAGCAGAGCCTTAAAAATATCGGAGCAATCCTTGCAGAAGCTGGATACGGATTCGAAGACGTTGTTAAAACAACTGTACTTTTAAGTGAAATCGCTAACTTTGGACCAATGAACGAAGTTTACGCTAAATACTTCACAACAGACTGCCCAGCAAGAGCTGCTTTCGCAGTTAAAGATCTTCCAAAGGCAGCACTTGTTGAAATCGAGTGTGTAGCTTACAAAGACTGATTTATATAATATTATTAAATAAGTAAAACAATAAAGGATATTTCCTAAAAGCTTTTAATGAGCCATGGGAAGTATCCTTTTTTTGTTGGAGTTAAGTGGAAGCATTGATTTATCGCAATAGAAATTATGACGAAAAATATGAAAAAATGTATAAGAACTACCGTTTTAAGACTATTTTTTTATAAAATCCATATAAATAACTTTGAATATCAAATAATTCGGTTGACAAATGGTTTGAAAGGGAGTATAAATTTGGTTGTCAAAACATTTGAGTTTCAAAGTAAATAGATTTGGAGGAAAATATGATAGGAAAAATAAAAGGTACCGGTTCATACCTGCCTGAAAAAATCATTACTAATCATGATCTTGAAAAGATTGTTGACACAAGTGATGAGTGGATTAAAGAAAGGACCGGCATCAGTAAAAGACATATTATGGAAAAAGAAAGTGTTTCATATATGGCATATAAAGCTGCAGATAATGCTCTTAAAGATGCCTTAGTAGATGCAGCTGATGTAGATCTTATTATAGTTTCTACCATATGTTCAGGGCATCTTCTTCCATGCAGTGCATGTGAAGTGCAAAAGATGATTGGGGCATACAATGCTACATGTTTTGATTTAAATGCAGCCTGTACAGGATTTATTTTCGCTTATAATACAGCATCTGCTTATATTAAAGCAGGCATGTACAATACGGTTCTTGTAATAGGCTCTGAAGGAATGTCAGATCTTGTTGACTGGAAGGACAGAGGAACATGTATCCTTTTTGGAGATGGTGCAGGTGCAGCAGTTCTTACTAAAGAAGATGGAAGAGAATATTCTTTTATATCAAAGTCTTTTGGAGATAAAGGTGATGCTCTTTTATGTAAGAAAGATGGATTTATAGAGATGGATGGCCAGGCAGTTTTTAAATTTGCAGTTAAGGAAGTTTCATCTGGAATTAAGGAGCTGCTTGATAAAAATAATTTAAAAGCAGAAGATATAGACTATTTTATTCTTCATCAGGCAAATAGAAGAATTGTGGAAGCGGCTGCGAAAAGACTTAAGGTAAATGTGGATAGATTTCCAATGAACCTAAGTGAGTGTGGAAACACATCATCGGCAAGTGTGCCAATTCTACTTGATGAGCTTAACAAAAGCGGAAAGTTAGAAAAAGGAATGAAACTTGTTATGGCAGGTTTTGGCGCCGGTCTTTCAATAGGCGCAAATATTATTGAGTGGTAATACCCGTAAGGATTACATATAAGTATTTATTATAAAAGGAGAAAATTATTATGTTAGAAAAAGTAAAAGAAATCGTAGCAGAATCACTTGGAGCAGAGGCAGAGGAATTAACATTAGAGACAAGTTTTTCAGAGGATCTTCATGCAGATTCATTAGACCTTTTTGAAATGGTAATGTCATTTGAAGATGAGTTTGGAAAAGAAATCCCATCAGAGGATCTTGAAAAACTTAAAACAATTGGGGATGTAGTTAATTATTTACAGGCATAATTAGGACTTATAAATAAGAGGTCTTATAGAGAAAGGTTTTATTATGAGAACAGAAGTGACACGTTTACTTGGAATTGAATATCCGGTTATTCAAGGTGGTATGGCATGGGTTGCTGAATATCATCTTGCAGCAGCAGTATCAAATGCGGGAGGTCTTGGGCTTATAGGTGCAGCAAGTGCTCCGGCAACATGGGTAAGAGAACAAATAAGAGAGCTTAGAAAAATAACATCAAAACCATTTGGTGTAAATATTATGCTTATGAGCCCATATGCAGATGAAGTTGCAAAGGTAATTGTTGAAGAAAAAGTACCAGTTGTTACAACAGGTGCAGGAAGTCCTGAAAAGTATATAGAAATGTGGAAAGAAGCAGGAGTTAAAGTAATTCCGGTAGTTGCTTCTGTTGCTATGGCAAAACGAATGGAAAGATGTGGTGCTGATGCACTTGTGGCAGAAGGATGCGAGGCAGGAGGACATATTGGAGAGAATACAACTTTTGCGCTTGTACCTCAGATTGTTGATGCGGTATCAGTACCAGTTATAGCGGCAGGAGGTATCGCAGATGGTCGTGGCCTTGCAGCTGCTTTTATGCTTGGGGCAAAAGGTGTTCAGATGGGAACACACTTTGTAGTTACAAAAGAATCAATAGTTCATGAGAATTATAAAAAATGCATTTTAAAGGCAAGGGACATTGATTCTAAAGTAACAGGAAGAACTACAGGTCATCCTGTACGAGCTCTTAGAAATCAGATGACAGCTGAGTATCTAAAAAAAGAAAAAGAAGGTGCTTCTTTTGAAGAACTTGAACTTCTTACACTTGGTGGTCTTAGAAAAGCCGTTGTAGACGGAGACGTTAAGACGGGAAGTCTTATGGCAGGTCAGATAGCAGGACTTGTTAAAGAAGAATTATCATGTAAGGAACTTATTACAAAGGTAGTAAGTGAGGCCAAAAATCTTATGAAAGGATGTAATTTATATGAGTAAAATTGCTTTTGTATTCCCAGGACAGGGCTCACAAAAAGCCGGAATGGGAAAAGATTTTTATGAAAATAGTCCCGTTTCAAAATATATTTTTGAAAATGCTTCAAAGGAACTTGGACTAAATATGATGGATCTTTGTTTCTTAGAAAATGACATGTTAGATCAGACTGAATATACACAGGCAGCTTTAGTAACAACATGCCTTGCAATGGCAAGATGCGTTGAAAGTAAAGGATTACACCCTGATGTAACAGCAGGACTTAGCCTTGGAGAATATCCAGCTATTGCATTTGCAGGTGGCTTAAGTGATATAGATGCCATAAAGACTGTAAGACAAAGAGGAATTTACATGGAAAATGCAGTACCAAAGGGAGTCGGTGCAATGGCAGCGGTGCTTGGTATGGATAAAGATGGTGTAAATGAAGTTGTAGAAAATATTGAAGATGTATATGTAGCAAACTTTAACTGTCCAGGACAGATTGTTATTACAGGAAAAAAAGAAGCTGTAGAAGAAGCAGGAGATAAGCTTAAAGAGGCGGGTGCAAAAAGAGTTCTTATGTTAAATGTAAGTGGACCTTTTCACTCACCACTTCTTATAAAAGCAAAAGAAGAGATGGGCGAATTTCTTAAAACTGTAAATCTTAAAACACTTAAGATTCCATATGTAACAAATGTTACGGCAGAATATGTAAGAGATATAAATGAAACAAAAAAACTTCTTGAGAAACAGGTAGTAAGTTCAGTACTCTGGCAGGAAAGTGTTGAAAATATGATTGCAAGAGGAGTGGACACATTTGTAGAAATAGGACCTGGAAGAACACTTACAGGATTTATAAGAAAAATCAATAAAGGTGTAAAAACTTATAATATTTCTACAATGGAAGATATGGACAAAGTAGTGAAAGAATTATGTGGTGATAAGGATGGAAAATAAACAGGTAGTTTTAGTAACAGGTGCTTCAAGAGGAATTGGAAAAGCTATAGCTCTTAAATTTGCAAGTGAAGAATATATTGTTGTTGTAAATTACAATGGATCAAAAACAAAGGCAGAAGAAGTTAAAGAAGAAATAGAAAATCTTGGGGGATGCGCAGAAACAGTTAAATGTGATGTGTCTGATTTCGACAAATGTGGTGAACTTATTAAAAACATTGTGGAAAAATATGGCAGAATCGATGTACTTGTGAATAACGCAGGAATTACAAAAGACGGTCTATTAATGAGAATGTCTGAAAGTGATTTTATGGATGTTATAAATATAAATCTTAAAGGTGCATTTAACTGTATCCGTCATGCATCAAGATACATGATGAAACAAAGAAGTGGGAAAATCATAAATATTGCTTCAGTAGTAGGAGTTGCAGGAAATGCCGGTCAGGCAAATTATGCTGCATCAAAAGCAGGAGTTATAGGCCTTACAAAGTCAGCTGCAAAAGAGCTGGCATCAAGAGGAATTACAGTAAATGCCATAGCACCTGGATTTATTGAAACAGATATGACAGCGGTACTTTCTGATGAAGCAAAAGAAAAATTAATGTCTATGATTCCACAGGGACGTTTTGGAAGTGTGAAAGATGTAGCAAATGCAGCATATTTTCTTGCATCCCTTGAAGCTGGATATATAACAGGACAGGTATTTAATGTAGACGGCGGAATGATAATGTAGGAGGATGCTATGAAAAGAAGAGTTGTAGTTACAGGACTTGGTGTTGTTACACCTATAGGAAATAATGTAGAAGAATTCTGGGATGGAATTAAAAATAATAAAGTTGGTATTGATAAAATAACAAAATTTGATACTACAGATTATAAAGTTAAACTTGCAGGAGAAGTTAAAAACTTTAATGCAAAAGAACTTATAGGATTTAAGGCAGCAAAGAGAATGGAGCCATTTTCACAGTATGCTGTAGTTGCTGCAAGAGAGGCTTTTGAAGATGCAGGTATAAATATGGAAAATGAAGATCCATACAGAGTTGGAACAATTGTAGGCTCTGGTATTGGAAGTCTTCAGGTTGTTGAAAAGGAATATACAACTATTAATACAAAAGGACCTGGAAGAGTTAATCCTTTAATGGTACCACTTATGATTTCTAACATGGCAGCAGGAAATGTTGCAATTAATCTTGGCCTTAAAGGAAAGTGTACTTCTCTTACAACAGCATGTGCAACAGGTACTCATGCTATTGGTGATGCACTTAGAGCTATTCAGTATGGTGATGCTGAAGTAATGGTGGCAGGAGGAACAGAAAGTGCAATCTGCCCTACATCAGTTGCAGGATTTACAAATCTTACAGCACTTACATCATGTGAAGATCCTTTAAAAGCATCAATTCCATTTGATAAAGACAGAAGCGGATTTGTACTAGGCGAAGGAGCAGGTATTGTAGTTCTTGAAGAACTTGAACATGCTTTAAACAGAGGTGCTCATATTTACGCCGAAGTATGTGGATATGGAGCTACATGTGATGCTTATCATATTACTTCACCAGCAGAAGATGGCAGCGGCGCTGCAAAGGCTATGACTCTTGCAATGGAGGAAGCAGGCGTTAAACCAGAGGAAGTTGATTATATAAATGCTCATGGAACAAGTACACATCATAATGACCTTTTTGAAACAAGAGCTATTAAGATGGCCCTTAAAGATGCTGCAAAAGATGTTGTTATAAACTCAACTAAATCAATGACAGGACATTTACTTGGAGCAGCAGGTGGTATGGAGTTTGTTACATGTGTTAAGTCAATGGAAGAAGGATTTATCCACCAGACAGTAGGAAGTGAAAATCCTGGAGAAGAGTGTGATCTTAACTATGCATTTGGAGCACCTGTAATAAAAGATGTTAACTGTGTAATGAGTAACTCACTTGGATTTGGCGGACACAATGCAACTATTCTTATTAAAAAATATAATGGATAAGGGGAATAGAGATGAACAGGGACGAAATAGCAGAGCTTATAAAAGCAGTATCAGCTTCAAATTTAACAAAGTTTGAATTTGAAGAAGGTAATGTAAAGATATCAATGGAAAAAACTTCTAAGGAAGTTATAGTAGCTGGCGAAATGCCAAAAGTTGTATGTGAAACAAAAGAAGAAGCTGTAGTTGAAAAAGATGAAGAACCTTCAGGAAATATAGTTAAATCTCCACTTGTAGGTATGTTTTATACTTCACCTGCAGAAGGAGAAGATCCTTTTGTAACTGTTGGAGATACAGTAAAAAAAGGTCAGACACTTGCCATTGTTGAAGCTATGAAACTTATGAATGAGATTGAAAGTGAATTCGATGGAACAGTTGAAGAAGTTTATGTAGAAAATGGCCAGGCAGTAGAGTATGGTCAGCCATTATTTAGAATAGGTTAAGAAGTTATGAAGAGTTTAACAGTAAAAGAAATTCAGGAAATTATTCCTCACAGACATCCATTTTTACTTGTAGATAAGATTGAAGATTATGAGCCAGGGGAATATGCAATCGGATATAAATGTGTAACATATAGAGAAGACTTTTTTAAAGGGCATTTTCCACAGGAGCCTGTAATGCCAGGCGTGCTTACAGTAGAAGCTCTTGCTCAGGTTGGAGCAGTTGCAATTCTTTCTAAAGAAGAAAATAAAGGAAAAGTAGCTTACTTTGGTGGAATCAATAAATGTAAATTTAAAGGAAAAGTCGTTCCAGGAGATAAGCTTAAGTTAGAGACTAAGATTATAAGACAGAAAGGCCCTGTAGGCATAGGAGAAGCAATAGCATCAGTAGATGGAAAAGTTGTTGTATCAGCTGAGCTTACATTTATGGTTGGGTAGGAGATAAAAATGATTAGAAAAATGTTGATTGCAAACCGGGGAGAGATAGCGGTAAGGATAATACGAGCATGCAGAGAAATGGGTATAAGTACAGTTGCAGTATATTCAGAAGCTGATAAAGATGCCCTTCATACACAGCTTGCTGATGAGGCGGTATGTATAGGACCGGCAGCATCAGCAGAAAGTTACCTAAATATGGAACGTATAATTAGTGCATGTATTACAACAGGTGCAGATGCACTTCATGCAGGTTTTGGATTTTTATCAGAAAATGCAAGGTTTGTGGAATTACTTGAGCAGTGCAATATTACATTTGTAGGTCCATCATCAAAAATCATTAAAAAGATGGGACATAAATCTCATGCAAGAAAGACAATGGTAGAAGCGGGAGTTCCTGTTATTCCAGGATGTAACGAGTCTATTTATGATGAAAAGACAGGAGAAGAAGTAGCTGATAAAATTGGTTATCCTGTAATTATAAAAGCTGCCCTTGGTGGCGGCGGAAAAGGTATGCGAGTTGCATATACTAAGGATGAGTTTGAAAGTAGTTTTAATACAGCAAAATCAGAGGCAGAAAAAGCCTTTGGCGACGGTACAATGTACATAGAGCACTTTGTTGAAAATCCAAGACATATTGAATTTCAAATACTTGCAGATAAATATGGAAACGTAGTTCATTTAGGTGAAAGAGACTGCTCTATTCAAAGAAATCATCAAAAGATGATAGAAGAATCACCATGCACTGCAATTTCAGATGAGCTTAGAGAAAAGATGGGAAAAGCTGCAGTTGCAGCTGCTAAGGCAGCAGATTATGAAAATGCCGGAACTATAGAATTCTTACTTGAAAAAGATAATAAGTTTTACTTTATGGAAATGAATACAAGAATTCAGGTAGAGCATCCTGTAACAGAGTGGGTAACAGGTCTTGATCTTATTAAAGAGCAGATAAAGATAGCATCAGGTCTTCCACTTGATTATAAACAGGATGATATACAGCTTAAAGGCCATGCAATAGAGTGCAGAATAAATGCAGAGAATCCAAAGAAAAACTTTGCACCATCACCAGGAAAGATTAAAGACGTACATTTCCCTGGTGGTGAAGGAGTTAGGGTTGACACTGCCATATATAACGGATATGTTGTGCCACCATATTATGATTCAATGCTTGCAAAACTTATTGTATATGGAAAAACAAGAGAAGAAGCAATTGCGAAAATGAAGACAGCCTTAGGCGAAGTTGTTATAGAGGGAATAGATACAAATATTGATTTTCAGTATGATATTTTAAACAATAAAGATTATCAGTCTGGAAATATTGATATCGAATTCATTGGAAAGATGGGATTATAATGAGCCTTAAAAATGCATTTAAAAAATCATCATATGTATCACTTGGTGATGAAAATGATATAAATAAAACACCTGAAGTTCCAGAAGGAATTATGAAGAAATGTAATTACTGCAAAAGTGCTATTTTTACAGAGGATGTAAAGAATAATTACAATATCTGTCCTAAATGCGGCGGACATTTTAGAATACATGCAAGAACACGTATTGAAATGCTTACTGATATCGATTCTTTTGAGGAATGGGATAAAGATATATCATATAAAAATCCTTTAGAGTACTCAGGATATGAAGATAAAATAAAAGTTATGCAGGAAAAGACAAAGCTTACAGAAGCTGTTGTCACAGGAAAAGCTAAGATAAATGGCGAAGATACAGCTATTGGTGTAATGGATTCAAGATTTATTATGGCAAGTATGGGATGGGCTGTTGGAGAAAAGATTACACGTCTTTTTGAAAAAGCGTTAGAAGAAAAACTCCCTGTTATACTTGTATGCGCTTCTGGAGGAGCAAGAATGCAGGAAGGTATTACATCTCTTATGCAGATGGCAAAAACTTCTGCAGCTATTAAAAGATTTAGTGATAATGGTGGTCTTTACATTTCACTTTTAACAAATCCTACAACAGGTGGAGTTACTGCAAGTTTTGCAATGCTTGGAGATATTATACTTGCAGAGCCTGATGCACTAATTGGATTTGCAGGTCCAAGAGTTATAGAGCAGACAATAGGTCAGAAACTTCCTAAAGGATTTCAAAAGTCAGAGTTTCTTCTTGAACATGGTTTTATTGACAGGATTGTTAAGAGAAAAGAAATGAAACAAGTTTTATCAGATCTTTTAAAAGTTCATGGATGTGAAAGAAACATATGCACAGAGGTATGTGAAGATAATGAGCATATTTGTGAATTAAAAAGTATGAATCCATGGAGCCGTGTGGAAAAGTCCCGTGCAAAGGACAGGCCTGTTGGAACATTTTATATAGAAAGTCTTTTTGATAAGTTTATTGAAATGCATGGAGACAGATATTTTGGTGATGATCCGGCTATAGTAGGCGGAGTTGCCATGTTTCATGGATGTCCTGTAACAGTTATTGCTGAGGAAAAGGGAAGTACTACAAAGGATAATATAAAGAGAAACTTTGGTATGCCTTCACCTGAAGGATATAGAAAAGCCCTTCGTCTTATGAAGCAGGCAGAGAAATTCAAAAGACCTGTCATTTGTTTTGTTGATACTCCGGGTGCTTTTTGTGGCCTTGAGGCAGAGGAACGTGGTCAGGGTGAAGCTATTGCTTCTAATCTATATGAAATGTCAGGACTTAAAGTTCCAGTTGTTTCAATTGTTATTGGAGAAGGTGGCAGTGGCGGCGCACTTGCAATGGCTGTTGCTGATGAAGTATGGATGTTGGAAAACTCTATATATTCAATACTTTCACCAGAAGGATTTGCTTCAATACTATGGAAAGATAGTAAAAGAGCAAAAGAGGCCGCAGAACTTATGCGCCTTACGGCAGCGGATTTAAAGGCGGCAGGAATTATAGAAGATATAATACCAGAGCCTGAACATCTAACAACAGAAACATTTTCATGCGTAAAAAATCTTTTAGATAATAAGCTTAAAAAATTTATTACTACATATATTTATATGGATGCAGATGAAATTGTACAAAGAAGATATGACAGATTTCGTGTAATGTAGGAGATAATAAAAATGGAAATTAAACCACTTGTCATAGGTGATAAAACGGCAGATATACCCATAGTCCAGGGAGGAATGGGTATTGGAGTAAGCCTTCATAAGCTTGCAGGTGCAGTAGCAAAAGAAGGTGGTATTGGAATTATATCTGCAGCCCAGATAGGATTTAATGAGGTGGATTTTGATAAAGATCCGTTTGCAGCAAACTTAAGGGCAATAAAAAAAGAATATGATATGGCAAGAGAAATATCACCTGATGGAGTTATCGGATTTAATATAATGGTAGCTATGAATCATTATGAGGATTATGTAAAGGAAGCAGCAAAGTGCGGTGCGGATATTATAGTATCAGGCGCAGGTCTTCCTGTAGATCTTCCATCTTATGTTGAAGGGTTTGGTACAAAGATAGCGCCTATAGTATCATCAGTTAAAGCAGCAAATATAGTTCTTAAACTTTGGGATAGAAAATATAAAAGAACAGCGGATATGGTTGTTATAGAAAGTGCCTATGCCGGAGGACACTTAGGATTTCATTTTGAAGAAATAGAAAACTTTGACGATAAAGATTATGAAGAAGAAATTAAAAAAATTATAAGTCTTGTAAGAGAGTATGAAAATAAATATAACAAAAAGATACCAGTAGTACTTGCAGGTGGGAAGACATCGAAGGAAGACCTTTTAAATGCATTAAAACTTGGTGCAGATGGAATTCAGGTTGGAACAAGATTTGTTACAACAAAAGAGTGTGATGCTGATATACGTTATAAAGAATCTTATATAAATGCAAGAGAAGAGGATATAAAAATTATTAAAAGTCCAGTTGGAATGCCGGGCCGTGCAATCTTTAATGAAGCAATGAAGGTTGTTAAAAGGGATGGAAGGATTCCTTTAAAGAGTTGTCATAAGTGTATAAAAAATTGTGACAGGTCAAGTATACCTTATTGTATAACAGAGCTTTTAATAAATGCCGTTAAAGGAGATGTAGATAACGGACTTATATTTTGTGGAGCAAAAGGTTATAAATTAGATCGCATAGAAACGGTAAAGGAAGTAATTGATTCTTTCATTTCAGCCTAAGTTTGTGTATAATAGTTTTAATGAGTTTAAAAATGGAGGAAATGTAGTGAACGCATATCAGACTATTAATGACGTATTGGTTAATTTATTTAATGAAATAATGGAGCTAGAGAGAAAAGCTATTATTACAGAAGAATATAAAGATATTTCTAACAATGATATGCACATTATTGAGGCAGTTGGTATCGGTGAGGGAAATCCGATGTCAGCAATTGCTAAGAGATTAAATGTCACTGCAGGAACACTTACTACATCCATGAACAGCCTTGTTAAAAAGGGATATGTAGAAAGACAGAGAAGCGAAAAGGACAGACGTGTTGTTAATATACATCTTACAGAAAAAGGTGAGAAAGCATATTACCACCATGAAAGTTTCCATCACAAAATGATAGATGCAGTTATTAAGGACTTAGATAAAGATGAGATGCCTGTACTTTTAAAGACACTTCACAGCCTTCAGGTTTTCTTTAGAGAATATAATGATGATTAATGAAATGTAAATTGGGTGATTCCATATGGAATCACCCATTATTTTTTAAAAAATATTATTTATCTAAGATGTTTTCAGGGTCTATATTAAAATATATAGAAGAATAAAATACATTATCTTTATTAGTAAACTCCGCTTCGCCATTATGATTTTCGGAAATGCTTTGTATAGAGCTAAGTCCTATTCCATAGTCGTTTCTCTTAGAAGAAACATAGCGTTTGTCTTTTATATTTACATCTCCCTCAAAACTATTATCCATAGTAATTGAAAGAATTGAATTTTTATATCTGCTCTTAAGAGTTATAAAGCGATTTTTAGAAGTCATTCTTTTACATGCTTCTGTACCATTTTCAAGAAGGTTGGCAAATATAACACAAAGATCACTGTCAAGCGCAGCACTGTTAGTTTCAGGAACGGAAAGCTCACATGTGAAATTACAGCCTATCTTGTCACATATAAATGCATAGTGAAGAACAATGGCATTAACTATATTATTTTCACAGAAGCGCTTATTAGGAGCAGGAATCTTTTCAATTATTGTATTTAAATACTCCTGAAGTTCAGTGTCATTTTTATTAGATAGTTCCTGAATAACCGCTATATGATGTCTTAGGTCATGTCGCTGTCGACTTAAGAGTTTTTCGTTGTTAGCAAGAAGAATACGGCTCTCTCGCTGCTCGGCTGTAAGAATATTAAGCATCTGCTTCTCAGTTTGTAATTTCTCCTGTAATCTCTGTAACTGAAGTTTGTCTTTAGTGTGTCTGCTTGAGTCAATTGCAAGTAACAAGAGAAATAGAAGTATGCCAGACTGTAGAACAGGAAAGTGGAATGTATCAACATCACTAATTTTATTAAGTATCTCTACTATTAATCCAACTGAAAGGATTGAAGTAGGAAGAATAAGTCTCTTTGCGCATTCATTTTTATAACGGACATACTCGGAAATAACACATGCAGAAATAATAATAAATCCAACAGGTAATATATATCTGTAAAAAGAGATGCTTTTATAAAGTGGAAAAATTCCAGTTACCTGTAAAAATAAAAATATAATAAGTGCCAGGTTTAATATGTTATTTAAAATATTTAATATTTTTGGATTTTTAAAATTAATAAATTCTTTTATATACTCTATAAGCGGTATAAGAAAAGATATAAATCCAGTGTATGAAACAACGTATAAAAAGGTTGTGGCAGGGATAATAGTTATGGCGAAGTTATTCGAGCCGAAGAACCAAAGTCCGGTTGCTACTGAAAATGAACCAAGCCATATAAACAGCTTACCTGTATTATTTATAAAAAGTACAAAGCAAGAAATTAATAAAAGAGTAATTCCAAGAGTAATTTGTATTAGCGCAAATAAAAATGAAATACCATATTTAGAATACCGGTCAAGAATAATCTCCTTGGAGGTTCCAATAAGTGGTGGTTCAACAGATAAGAAATCTATAGATTCAGGGGAAGTAAAATCTATTCTAAGTTCTACAGGTGTGCCATTTCCGTAAGTTTCGATGGAATGTATTTCTATAGCTGGATCAATCATAAAATCTGGATAGTTAGAATCCTTACCAAATATAAAAATGAGTTTGTCATTAATATAAACATTGGCTTTTGAATAAATAGATTTTATATAAATATTGTCATCCTTTTTAGGAACAACCATTGATTTTAAAGAAATGTCACTACCAGGTTTGAGATTATCAAATCTATGCGGCAGAGTAATTTCTTCCCATGGACCACCATTAATACTTGCTTTTACATGGTTTACAAATGTAATCTCATTAATATCTGGACTTTCTCTTTTATATCCGAGTGAACTAAAAAGCAGGTAAAACGAAAGAAAAATCGTCAAAAAACCTAGTATGTATTTAAAAATGGTTTTGCTATTTAACTTTTTCACAAAGCCTCACCCCTTGTTTCAGTGAAAAGAAAATTCTTAAGTGCTTCTTTGGCTTTTTTCATGTTGTCACGTCGTATAGGAATATTTTCATTATTCTTTAAAACAAAACAAATCATGTCATTATCTATTCGTAAAACATAATTAAGGTTCACAATAAAACTTTTATGAGGAGAATGGAATTGTATTTCATCAAATTTAGAAATAATATTAGAAATTCTGTCATAAACCTCTATTTTAGAACCATCATTTAAATGAAAAGTAATCTGTCTTGCATGTTGTTCTACATATATGATTTTATTAAAAGGAATATGTATGTCATTACGATTCTGATGAACAACAATACCAGGAGAGTTTTCTTTTAAAATTATGGCATTTCTTAAAACTTTCTCTATATTATCCTTAGAATAAGGCTTTTCAATATATCCAATAGCTGAAAGACGGTAACTTTCAAGAGCAAATTCCTTGCTTGTTGTAATGAATGCTACAGGAATTTCATTGTCAATTGTTCTAATCCTTGTAATTGTATCGATACCATTTAATTCCTTCATATATATATCCATAAGTAATAAATCATATTTACCTATAGAATAAGCATCTAATAGTTCTTCACCACTTATAAATGTGTCGTATTTAATGTTAATGTTGCATTGGTTCAAGATGCAACGTAATTCACTTAAATCGTGCTCGGAATCTTCACATATAGCAATATATAATAGATTATCTACCATAAAACCTCCATTAATCTGAAAACATATTTGATAGAAGAAACCCAATAGGGCTTTAAGTTTTTATAGATTATATCATACGCTATCATAATGTCAATTTGTCAACAACATTTTTTTACAACAAACCTGTAAAAAACAGAGATGTATTTACAATTTGAAGAAATATATAATCAATATATGGGGAACAGTGTCATTAAAATACAATTATCAGAAAAAATGACACCGTTTTTGTACTAATTCCTATCAAATGATACTTATTTGGATAGAAAGAAATAAAGGAGGAAATGAGATGACAGAAAAACGGATTCAAAAAAAGAAACCTAAGGTCGGCATATTTGTTGCCTTGAGCCTTGTGATTGTCATGATCTCAACAATGTTCATGTCGCCTGCACAGGTTGCGTATGGACGAGGGGGGGGTATCGGAT
>SAMEA104404100__coassemble_1986_pt1 | contig 16492 bp, 13 predicted proteins | sample SAMEA104404100__metabat2_high_PE_088 | metagenome-assembled genome bin SAMEA104404100 (sample SAMEA104404100) | Balaenoptera acutorostrata
CCATTTTTGCATACTCTTCTTATTTTACACCAAAGACAAGTATTAGTCTACTTATACTATTTATTTTTATGTCAAAATAAGGTGAAAAACGGCACCTACAAGGTTTATCCCTATAGATGCCGAATATGTTTCTTTAATATTTGTGTTTTGGAAGAAGGTGAAGTTTCTTACATAACCCGTAAACCTTTACTCCCTTTGGAAGATCTTTAATATCCTGATCTGATAACATTCCTATTTTAAGAATGCATACTGCATAAACTACTACCGCTACAAGTATTGCTATTACTGTTCCAATAAATCTTGATGGATATGCAAGATTTATAACTGTGTGAACAACATATGTAACAACACCCATTATAACTGATGCAATAAGAGGTTTAATAAATGACTGATTCCATTCCTGTCTGTAACCACAAGCTTTATGAATATCTCTTATATTAAGCATACTCATTGTAATAGCAAATACAATATTACTTCCTACAAGAGCATATATGTTCCACTTAAATACAATAAGCATAAAGAACAGTGCCACAAGATGTACTACAAGTGCTATAAGGGCATTCTTTGCAGGTGATGCCATCTTATCAAGTCCCTGTAAGATTGAGTTTGTAACAGTTGACCAGCTGTAAAATACTACTGTAACAGCTCCAAGCGCAAGAAGGAGTGCTGGTGTCATAGATGAATCATTGTAAAGAAGAACCATAAGTGGTGATGCAAGTACAACGAATCCTATAAAGCATGGCATTGCCACAAGCATAGTAAATTTAATTGTCTGATCTATTTTGCTGTAAATTAGTTTCTTATTGTTTGAAGTAAGGGCTGCTGTCATTGTAGGAATTACAGATGCAGCAAGTCCGTTAGCCATAGCAAGAGGAACATTTATAAGAGTATTGTATTTACCTGTATAAATACCCTGAAGAGCCATGTACTGTTTCTCAGCAAATCCCTGTGCAGCCATTGCCTTATTAAATACTGTAAGGTCAATAAGCTGATTAATGTTATAAATCGCTGTTGAGAATATAACTGGGAGTATTGTAAGAATAAGTATCTTTAAAATTCTTCCATAACTTTCAGTTCTCTTTGTCTTATCTGATGTAATCTGTCTTTTAACAGACTTCTTAGATGCAACAAGGACAAGTACAAGAAATACAAGTCCTGCAAGAGCACCCATAATAGTACCAAAAGTACCACCTGCTGCACCATATGCAGGTCCTAATAATTCTTCATGAGTTTTCTTTGCTGCACTCATTCCAACTTTAAATAAAACACTTGCACCTACAATACTAAGTATTGCATTTACTATCTGCTCTATTACCTGTGATACAGCTGTTGGAACCATTGTACCAAGTCCCTGGAAATAACCTCTAAGGACTCCCATTATGGAAACTATAAAAAGTCCTGGTGCAAGCATCTTAAGTGCATATACACTAAGTGGTGACTCCATAAAGTTTGCTGAAATATTTCCTGCTCCAAAGAATATAACTAATGATACTATAAGTCCTACAACTACTGAAAATACAAGTGCGCATATAAATACACGAAATGCATTTCTTCTTTGTTTCATTGCCATCCTTGCTGATACAAGTTTTGATACAGCAATTGGAAAGCTAAATGATGATAAAATAAGCGCAATAGAATATACCTCAAAAGCATATCCATAGAACCCGTTACCTTCATCCCCTAAAATATTAGTAAGCGGTATTCTGTATGCAACTCCGATGATCTTAGTAATAACAGCCGCAAAAGCAAGTATTGCACCCTGCATTAGAAAGTCATCTTTTTTCTCCTTTTTCCCCATATTAATTCCCCTTTAACGAAGTATATTTAATCTTTCAAGAATTTCTTTTTGTTTCTGTTCCATTACAATACGTTCATCATCAACCATATGATCGTATCCGAACAAGTGTAACATACTATGAGCAATAAGGAAAGCATATTCTCTTTTTGGGCTATGTCCATAAGCCTCTGCCTGCTCATATACCTTATCCTTTGAAATTACAATATCTCCTAAAACAAGTTCTCCGCTTTCAGGATTAAAGTTACTGTCATCATCTTCTACATGCGAAAAGTCAGCTGGTGTTTCATAATCTAACATTGGAAAAGAAAGAACATCTGTTGCTCTGTCTATTCCTCTGAAATTGTTATTCATTTCATGAATAGCCTCATTTGTTGTAAGAAGTAAATTAATTTCACACTCATATGGACAGTCTTCATAGTCCATAGCTTCTTCTATAACAAGCTTAGCAGTTTCCTCAAAATCGAAATCTAATTTAATTTCCCCTTCTTCTTCTAAGAACAAACTCATTATTTCTTCCTTCTTTCTTTTGATTTGTTATAATCTTTGTTTTTTCTCTTTGCTTCTTTATTTTCATAGTCTTCGTAAGCTTTTACGATTTTCTGAACAAGCGGATGTCTTACAACGTCCTTACTTGTAAGTGTGCATATACTTATATCATCTAAGTCTTTAACAACTTTAACAGCTACATCAAGACCAGATACAGTTCCTGCTGGTAAATCTTTTTGAGTTGAATCTCCTGTAATAACAACTTTTGATCCAAATCCAATACGTGTAAGGAACATCTTCATCTGTGCAGGTGTAGTATTTTGAGCCTCATCAAGAATAATAAATGCATTATCAAGAGTACGACCTCTCATATAAGCAAGTGGTGCTACTTCTATAAGACCTTTCTCTGAGTTTTTAATAAAACTTTCTGCTCCCATTATCTGATAAAGAGCATCATAAAGTGGTCTTAAATATGGGTCAACCTTGCTTTGTAAATCTCCTGGCAGGAAACCAAGTTTTTCTCCTGCTTCAATTGCAGGTCTTGTCATAATAATACGACTCACCTCATTATTCTTAAATGCTGTAATAGCCATTGCCATTGCAAGATATGTTTTACCAGTACCTGCAGGTCCAATACCGAATGTAATCATTCCATTTCTAATACTATCTACATATTTTTTCTGACCAAGAGTCTTTGGTTTAATTGGTTTTCCCTGAAGAGTATGACAGATAAGCTCTCTGTCGATTTCAACAATCCCCTCTTCTTTATCTTCAAATAAAAGAGAGATTGTATAATCAACATTCTGCTCTGTAATTGTATTTCCTCTTTTAGAGAGTTCTACAAGCTGGTCAATTACACGTTTTGCTTTATTTGCGTATAATTCTTCTCCCATAATCTTTGTATTTCCATCCCTTGAGATTAATGTTACATGAAAACATCTTTCAATCTTTTTTGCAAAAACATCAAACTGTCCAAAAATATTTCTTTCATGTTCTGCAGGTATATTTACTATTAATTCAATAAGGCTCATTAATAATTCCTCTTTTTAGTTATTTTAATTTGGCATTCATAAGTACAGGCTGGTGGTCTGAGTACTTAAACTCTGTTCTTATATTTTCAACATTTGTAACTTCAATGTTGTCAGATACAATAAATCCATCAATTACATACACCTGTGAGTCTTCAAAATTGCCACTGTATGGTCCGTTTAAAAGTCGGCATGTTGGTTCATTATCATTTACAGCAAATGAGAAGTTATCTCCTATTTCATCAATACTAATAACTCCTGGAACCCAGTTTTCATCGTTATGAATTGGATATGTTTCCATTCCATCAAATGTCTGGTTAAAATCTCCACCTGCTATAACATAATTGCCTTTTTCATATTCTTCATGAAGTTTCTCTGCAAGCATCTTACTCTGTGCAATCTTACCTTCTCCACTGTCATAAGCTTCAAGGTGGAAGTTAATAAGTACAAGTTCTTTATCTGTTCCTTCAACAGGAATTCTTGTCTCTAACATACATCTTTTAAGATTACATGTCTTAACTGGCCATGAAAATGACTCTGGAAGAGAAATTCTCTTTGCGCTGTTCATTTTATAGTCTGTTAATGTAACAAGTCCGCTTCCTACTTTACCAATAAATGGTACTGGGTATGGAACAAAATTGCATTTAAAGTTATAAGCAAAGACACCATCTTTACCTGTCATTTCTTCATATATTTCTTTTTCATTTATTTCAAATGATCTTTTAGATTCTATATCAACTTCCTGTAAAAATGTAAAGTCTGCATCGGCATCAACAATTGATTTACCAATTCCTTCAATATTCTCACGAACTAATTCTTCACTTTCAGGCTCTACCTTTTTCCCGCCATCCATAAAGAAATCCTCATTTTCACTAAGACCTGCATATCCTGTGTTAAATGACATAACCGAAAATTCTTTATCTACGGCAATCTCTTTTGTTCCATCAGTCACCTGAATTTCTTCTACCGGCTCCGGTCTATATTCGCAAATTGTAAAATATGCAAGTAATCCGGCTATACATACTAATATAGCAGCAAAAGCTATTAAAACTTTCTTTAATGTCTTATTCATACCGTCTTCCTCCATCTAATCTAGGCTTTAACCGCCCACCTCATCTTAGTACATTTTGCTCGTCCGTTATTTATACACTCTTCTTTAGAAGGTCTTATTACATCTTTACTTACTTCTAAGTATTCTCCCTCTTTTAAGAATCGTTTAAATGATTTCTTAACAAGTCTGTCCTCTCCTGAATGGAATGTAAGAATGGCTACTCTTCCTCCAGGGTTAAGTACTGTTGGGAGTTTATCAAGAAAGCTGTAAAGCACTTCAAATTCTGCATTAATATCAATTCTAAGTGCCTGGAATGTTCTCTGGCATGACTTCTTAACTGCCTCTTTCTTTTCGTCCTTTGGAACATAAACCAAGGCTTTTTCAATTGCTTCTTTAAGTGCAGTTGTCGTATCCATAGGATTTCCACGCTTAATCTCATCTGTAACAACTTTAGAAATTTCATAAGCATATGGCTCATCTGAGTTTTCAATAAGCATTCCTTCAAGTTCTTCTTGTGTAACTTCCTTAAGTCTTTTGGCTGCTGAAATTCCTTTATTAGGATTCATTCTAAGATCAAGTGGTCCATCTGTCTTATATGAAAATCCTCGATCTGGATTATCAAGCTGCATTGATGAAACTCCAAGATCTGCTAAAATAAAATCGAATTTTCCTACTTCTTCAGCCACTTTATCAATATTCATAAAGTTAGTAAGCTTAACTGTAAGAATATCTTCTCCAAATCCCTCATCTTTAAGTCTTGCCTTTGTCTTTTCTGACTCTATTGGATCTACGTCAAGTCCATAAATATGGCCTTTACCTTCTAGGCATTTAAGCATTGCTTTTGTATGACCGCCATATCCAAGTGTTGCATCAAGCCCCTGCATTCCAGGTTTAATCTGTAAGAAATCAATTATCTCATTAACCATAATTGAAATATGCATTCCTGCAGGTGTGCCACCTTTACTTATAACTTTTGCAACCGTATCTTTATATTTCTCAGGATTTAGTTCCTTATATTTTTCTTTATAACTTCTAGGATGTGTACCTTTATAACGAGGACGTCTTTTATGAGGTGTCTCTACTGTATTGTTTGTTTCCATTATTCAAAACCTTTCCTATGTTTTAATATATAGTATCTCATTTTTGCATACTCATACATGGTTATTATAACCTTAAATACTCTTTTGTACAATAGAAAGAAAAGACGTATAATACACAAATTGGATATCATACGTCTTTTGTCTTTTTACAAAAATAGAAGCTGATAAAAATATATTTTCTTAAAAGCTTCTCTTAAATCTCATCTTTACATATTAAATTTTACCATGGAAGAATTCCATATAATAATACTGCTACAACAGCTCCTGTAATATCTCCTATCAAAATACACGGGGTATAATTCCAGTTCGAACTTCCTTTATCTTTTATTGGAAGCAATGTGTGTGCAAGTCTTGGTCCTAAATCCCTTGCTGGATTAATGGCATATCCTGTAAGGCCTCCAAGTGACATTCCAATAGATACTATTATTCCAAATACTAATAATTTATCTACGCCTGGTACTAATCCATCTATCTGTCCAAGTCCTTTAATAGCAAATACAAGAACAAATGTGCCAACAGCTTCACTTAAAATATTTCTTCTACAGTCTGCTATTGAAGGGCTTGTGCAAAATACTCCTAGTTTTGTAGCCTTATCTTTTGTAGAATCAAACTGATCTTTAAACAGCATATAGACAAGTACAGCTCCTGCAAATGCTCCTGCAAACTGTGCAATCATATATCCTGGTACTACATTCCATGATATAGTTCCGTCTATTGCAAGTGCAAGTGTTAGTGCCGGATTAAAATGTGCCCCTGATGCTTTTCCAAATATAAAAGCAGGTAACATTACAGCAAGTCCCCATGCCATTGTAATGTGTACTGGTCCTGCACCCTTCATTCCCGACTTATCAAGGGTTACATTTGCTACTACTCCATCTCCTAGTAGTATAAGAATAAGTGTTCCTAGAAATTCTGCTAAATAAGGCATATTTCTTCCTCCTTTTCCTGAACGCAAAAAAAGCACAGATAAGGGGGTCTTAATCCCTTAAACTGTGCTCTCAAATCTCACATTCATTTGTTATGTTTTGTTGACATAAATATAACACATATACAATTTAAATACAATACATCCTTATACAATTGTAAAAATCATTATTCGTTCTCTATTATTATTTCCCTCAAAAAGATCTGCACATGATATTTCATCTACAAACTCCACATGTTCATTTGTCATAAGTGTTCCTATATACTCATCTGATGGATAATAGAAAAACATAAGCATTTCTCTTGGATTTTCATAGTATGATTCTGTAATTCTTCCAAGTACAGAAATAAGAATCTCTTCTGAAAAAGGATTAAAGAAATAAAATCTGTCCTGGTCTTCTCTTACCTTATAATCCTGCGCCATTCCATGATAAAAATCAGCTCGTCTGCATACTGATTTTAACTTATTATCCATAGCTGAATTATATATTCTTTCATCATATTCAATTCCAAGTGATTTGCATCTTGTCTGATATGAAATATAAAAATCAACACGTCCCTTACCACATCCATAGTCTATAAGGCTGTTTTTCTTAGATATATATCCACTGTTTACAAGGCGCTCTAATACACAGTATGGAGTTGGCTCATATGGATAGTTGTACTGATCTGCATTAGAATCATCTCTTCCTGTTGTACGTATTTTTAACATTGAATCATTTAACTGTTCTATATCATTCATCATTGCTTTCCTTTATTTATGATATGGCTCATTATTTATAATTCTATAACTTCTGTACACCTGTTCTAAAAGAATAACTCTCATAAGCTGGTGTGGGAATGTCATCTTTGAAAAACTAAGCGCAAAGTTTGATCTTTTAAGAACTTCCTTTCCAAGACCTATTGATCCACCTATTACAAAAATAATATGACTTGTGCCCCCAATACCAAGTTTATTTATCTTATCAGAAAGCTCTTCTGAGGTAAGAAGCTTTCCATTTATTTCAAGAGTAATTACAAAAGCATCATCTTTAATATATTTAAGGAGTCTTTCTCCCTCTTTATTTCTAATACCTTCTTCTACAACCTCGCTTGCATTATCAGGTGTTTTTTCATCTGCAACTTCTATTATCTCAAGTTTACAATACTTACTAAGTCTCTTTGAATATTCGCTAATTGCATCCTTTAAATATTTTTCTTTTATCTTTCCAACTGTTAAAATTGTTATCTTCATATGTTCATCCTTTTTGCATTAAAAAATCTCCACAGCCAATATTACATGACTGCAGAGATTTATTCAAGGCTTAGAGGCCTATTATACTATTTAATAAAGATTATTTGTTGCTTAAGTACTCGTGAATACCTTTAGCTCCTGCTTTACCAGCTCCCATAGCAAGGATAACTGTAGCAGCTCCTGTAACAGCATCTCCACCAGCAAATACAGCTGCTTTAGATGTCTGTCCATTTTCTTCATCAGCTACGATACATTTCCATTTGTTAATCTCAAGTCCTTCTGTTGTAGAAGAAATAAGTGGGTTTGGAGATGTACCAAGTGACATAATAACTGTATCAAGTTCAATTTCAAACTCTGAATCTGGAACTTCAACTGGACGTCTTCTTCCAGATGCATCTGGCTCACCAAGTTCCATCTTAACAACTTTAACGCCTTTAACATTTCCTTTTTCATCAACAAGGATTTCTTTAGGGTTTGTAAGTACGTCGAAGATAACTCCTTCTTCTTTAGCATGGTGAACTTCTTCAGCTCTTGCTGGAAGCTCTGCTTCTGAACGTCTGTAAATTACATGAACTTCTGCTCCAAGACGAAGTGCTGTTCTTGCAGCATCCATTGCAACGTTACCACCACCAACTACAGCAACTTTTGTACCTGCAGCGATTGGTGTATCATATGAAGAATCAAATGCTTTCATAAGGTTACTTCTTGTAAGGTATTCGTTAGCAGAGAATACACCGTTAGCGTTCTCTCCTGGAATTCCCATAAACATTGGAAGACCTGCACCTGATCCGATAAATACTGCTTCGAAATCTTCCTCTTCCATAAGCTGGTCGATTGTTGTAGATTTACCGATAACAACGTTAGTCTCGAATTTAACACCAAGTTCTTTAACTTTTTCAATCTCTTTAGCAACAACTTTCTGTTTTGGAAGACGGAATTCTGGGATACCATATACAAGAACTCCACCAAGTTCATGAAGTGCTTCAAATACTGTTACATCATATCCAAGTTTAGCAAGGTCTCCTGCACATGTAAGTCCTGAAGGGCCAGAACCGATTACAGCTACTTTGTGTCCATTCATTTCTTTAGCGCCTTCTGGTTTAATATCATGCTCAAGAGCGTAGTCAGCAACAAATCTTTCAAGCTTACCGATTGAAACTGCTTCACCTTTGATTCCACGGATACATTTACCTTCACACTGTGATTCCTGTGGACATACACGTCCGCAGATAGCTGGAAGTGCTGATGACTGTCCGATAATCTTGTATGCTTCTTCAATATTTCCTTCTTTAACTTCGCTTACGAATGCAGGAATATTAATATTTACTGGACATCCCTGAATACATCTTGCATTTTTACAATTAAGGCATCTTGCTGCCTCTTCTTTAGCTTCTTCAAGGTTATATCCAAGACAGACTTCTTCAAAGTTAGTTGCACGTACTTTTGGATCCTGCTCTCTTACAGGTACTTTCTTTAATACATCACCCATTATTCTTCGCCTCCATTATCATCGCATCCTTTGCCACCATGTCCGTGGTGTGTCTCGCCTTCATTAAGTTTAAGAAGTGCTCTTGTTTCTAAATCTTTGTACATCTGAGCTCTTGCCATTGCCTGGTCAAAGTCAACAAGATGTCCATCAAATTCTGGACCGTCAACACATGCGAATTTAATTTCGTCACCAATCTGAAGTCGACATGCTCCACACATACCTGTTCCGTCTACCATAATTGGGTTCATACTTACTATTGTAGGAATCTCTAATTTCTTTGTAAGTAAGCATACAAATTTCATCATAATCATTGGTCCAATAGCTACACAGTGATCATATTCTTTACCTTCTTTAGTAACAAGATCTTCTAATGTCTTTGTTACCATTCCGGCACGGCCATATGAACCATCATCTGTTGTAACATAAAGGTTACCTGCAACTGCCTCTAATTCTTTTTCAAGAATTAGCATTTCTTTTGTCTTTGCACCAACAATAACATCAGCTTTGATGCCACGTTTAGCAAGCCATTTAACCTGTGGATATACTGGAGCTGCTCCAACACCACCTGCAATAAATACAATTTTCTTTTTCTTTAATTCTTCAATATCTTCATGTACTAAATCTGAAGGACATCCAAGTGGTCCTACAAAGTCACGGAAGTAATCCCCTTCTTTTAACTGTCCCATTTTAACTGTAGAAGCTCCTACTTCCTGGAAAACAATTGTAATTGTTCCTGCTTCTCTGTCGTAGTCACAGATTGTAAGCGGAATACGTTCACCTTTTTCATCCATTTTTACAATTACAAACTGTCCTGGCTGGCAATGTCTGGCAACACGTGGTGCTTCAACATCCATAAGATAAATCTTATCAGCAAGTTTTTCTGCTTTTAAAATCTTGTACATTTTGTTCCTCCTTGAAAAAATTTCTTATTTTATAATACTCTATATTGTGATTCTATTCAAGTCAATTACATGTTGTAAACGATAAATTGTTATAAAACAAACTATATTTAGTCCTCTTTAGAACAAAACAGGCAGACCTTAAGTCTGCCTGTATGTTTTTATATAGATATAATCTTAGAAGTCTACTTCTGTACCGTAGTAGATACATGTAAATAAGCGTTCCATTACATCTGGAGTAATACTTCTTGGGTTAGATCCTGTACATGCATCACCAACAGCAAGTTCAGAAATTGTAGCGATTTTTTCTTTGAATTCGTTCTCATCGATTCCAAACTCTTTAAGTGTGTGTGGAATTTCAAGAATGTCATTAAAGTGATCAATCTTCTTGCAAAGGCTGTTAATAAGAGCCTGCTCAGAATTTCCTTCAAGACCAACCTTACGAGCGATTTCTGCGTAACGTTTAGCAGCTACTGGATCTTTTGCATTGTAACGGATAACGTATGGAAGATACATAGCGTTTGCAAGTCCGTGTGTGATATGTCCGCCTGAGAATGCTGCACCTGTTTTGTGAGCCATTGAGTGAACAATACCAAGTAATGCATTAGAGAATGCCATACCTGCAAGACACTGTGCTGTATGCATTTTCTCTCTTGCTTCCTGATTTCCTTTATATGATGATGGAAGATAATCAAATACCATTTCAATTGCCTGGATTGCAAGTGGATCTGTAAATGCGCAGTTAAGTGTTGATACATATGCTTCGATAGCATGTGTAAGAGCATCCATACCTGTGTATGCAACCTGGTGTGCTGGAAGTTTCTCAACAAGTTCAGCATCAACGATAGCTACATCTGGTGTAATATTGAAGTCAGCAAGTGGGTATTTAATACCTTTAGCATAGTCTGTGATTACAGAGAATGCTGTAACTTCTGTAGCTGTTCCTGATGTTGTAGGAATAGCTGCAAATTTAGCTTTCTGACGAAGTTCTGGGAATCCAAATGGTACGCATAACTGCTCAAATGTAACTTCTGGATATTCATAGAATGCCCACATAGCTTTAGCTGCATCGATTGGTGATCCACCACCCATAGCTACGATCCAGTCTGGTTCGAAAGCTCTCATTGCTTCTGCACCTTTCATAACTGTCTCAACAGATGGGTCTGGCTCAACACCTTCGAATAATTCAACTTCCATTCCAGCTTCTTTAAGGTATCCTACTGCTTTGTCAAGGAATCCCTGACGTTTCATTGATCCTCCACCTACTACAAGAATAGCTTTTTTACCTTTAAGGTTTTTAAGTTCCTCTAAACATCCTTTTCCGTGATAGATATCTCTTGGTAATGTAAATCTGCTCATGTTTTTATCTCCTTTTAATCTAAGAATTTGTTTATTTTGTATATTAAGTACTCTCGTACTTCTCAACCATTAGACATATTATAACACTGTTAATTTATTAACACAATGACAAATGTCCTTTTTATTCTAAAATATTGCACAAAAAAACCACTTGATTTTTGTGAAGTTTTCAAGTGGTTTTTTCTTATATATCATTAAATCTTATAATTCTAAAACGTAATTTCTTTTTGTTACTAATGTATATTTTTCTGTCGTATCATTATATAAAACAGCGCTGAACATTGTTTGTCCTTCTGGCATATCTATAGGCCCTTCATACTCTTTTGCTGTATCCGATTTTGTTGGATCAGTATCATCAGTTGTATAATAGGCTTTATATCCTTCTGGAACATTAATCGTAATCTTAGTAGCTTTTTCATACTGTCCTGTTGAAGGTGTAACTGATGGTGCATCTTCAATAGGGAATGAAATAGTATATTCACTTGATGCTACAAGACTTGGAATTCCTTTCTTATTAACAGCGATAGCTTTAACACATGTATCACCTTCATCCTGAATAAGAATTGGTGTAACATATCTTTCACTCTTCTTAGTAGGCTCACTACCATCCGTTGTATAATATATTTCAGCTTCATCTGCACTTAATGACACCTGCTGAACTTCTTCATATATTCCTTCTGCAAGACTAAATTCAGGTTTCTCTGAAATATATTCTGGAAAAGCATTAAGTACGCTTTCATATTCACAGTCACCTAAAAGCTCTGATATTTTACTTGTCTGTCTTGATTTTTCATAAAATGCTATTGCTGCTTTATATATCTCGATATTAGACGGTTGCTTTGCTACAGCAGATAAAAATACAGATTCTGCTTTCGCTAAATCCCCTTTATCCATATACATTTCTGCAAGACCTGTATACGCTTCACTCTTTGAAAGATTCTTATTCATAGCTTTATTGAAACTTTCCTCTGCAACAGTATAATTACCTTCAGCAACTGCCTTATTTCCTTTGGAAATATATCTTGAATAAGAATTCATATATACCGTTGCACTAATTCCCGCTATTAAAGCAACTGCAACACATATAATAATTATTATTCTTTGTCTTCTTCTCTTCTGAAGACGTTTTTTTCGCATTGCTTCTCTTCTTCTATTCTGACTTTCCATGGCTTTTTTATCCATATCAGAACGAAGACGCATAAGTTCTTCAGAACTCATTGCTCTTGTACTTCTTGTCTGTCCAAGATTTTCATACTGGCTGTATCTTCTTACATCTTCTGAGTTTATCTGTCTTGTAGCATCATAGCCCTGTCTCCATGAATAATCTGTTACAGAACCTTTTATTTCATCTGTCACAACATCATCAAGCGGATTATAATTTGGCACTATACGAACTTCTCTACCACATACAGGACAATGAAGCATACCTTCAGGAATGACATTACCACAAAATCTACATATCATTATTTAATCACCCTCCTGACAGCTAACTGCTTCTACGCAGTTCTTCATGAGCATCGCTATAGTCATAGGTCCTACTCCTCCAGGAACAGGTGTTATAGCGCTTGTATGTGGTTCCACATCGGCAAAATCTACATCTCCGCAAAGTTTATTATTTTCATCGCGATGCATGCCTACATCTATTACAACAGCACCCTCTTTAATATACTCTGAATTAAAGAATTGTCTTTTGCCAACTGCTGCAATAAAAATATCTGCCCTTTTTGTTATCTCTTTAATATTCTCTGTCTTAGAATGAACAACAGTAACTGTTCCATTCTCTTTAAGTAAAAGGGCCGCCATTGGTTTTCCTACTATATTACTTCTTCCTGCAACAACACATTCTTTTCCTTCAATCTCAATTCCTGAACGTTTAAGAAGTTCAATTATCCCTGCAGGTGTACATGATACAAAGCCTTTCTCTCCTGTCCATAATCTTCCAACACTAAATGGATTAAATCCATCAACATCTTTATCTGGATTAATAGTTCTTATTATAAGATCTTCATCAATACCTTCTGGAAGTGGAAGTTGAACAAGAATACCATTAACTGTCTCATCTTCATTAAGTTTCTTTACTAAAGAAATAAGTTCTTCTTCTGTAGTTTCATTAGAAAGCTCATATGAGCGTGACTCGATACCTGTATATTCACAGGCTCTTTTTTTATTTCTTACATATACTGATGATGCAGGATCATCCCCAACCTGTACAACAGCAAGGCATACATTTATACCTTTTTCCTTTAAAGCTGCAACTCTTTCTTTGACTTCATCTTTAATCTGAACAGAGATAGCTTTACCATCTATAAGTTTTCCCATATTATTATTTCTCCCCATAATCATAAACAAAAGTTTAGATATTTTAATTATACTCTTTTCTACATGTTTTCTTCAAGATATGTTTCAAGTTCTTCCATTGTCATAAGAATCTTTCTCGGTTTGGTTCCCTCTTCCGGACCGACAATTCCAGCTGTATGAAGCTGATCCATAATTCTTGCTGCTCTGTTAAATCCAATTTTGAACATTCTTTGCAACATACCAATTGAAGCTTTATCTTTATCAATTATAAGTTTTGCCGCTTCTGCAAAATAAGCATCATTTTCATCTGAAGAATTTCCATTAATTGCAACTGTTGCTGATGTTACTGAATTCATTGTATCTTCGATTTCACTATTGTAATTAACCTCACCATTACTATCAATTAAAAAATCGACAACTTTTTGAACTTCACTGTCAGATACAAATGAGCCCTGAACACGTACAGGTTTTGGATATCCTGTTGGATAGAAAAGCATATCTCCTTTTCCTAACAGTTTTTCTGCACCGTTCATATCAATTATTGTTCTTGAATCCACTCCAGATGATACAGAAAATGCAATTCTTGAAGGCATATTAGCCTTAATAAGACCTGTAATAACATTTACTGATGGTCTTTGTGTTGCAAGTATAAGATGAAGACCTGCAGCACGGGCAAGTTGTGCAAGACGACATATCGCACCTTCAACTTCTCCTGGTGCAACCATCATAAGGTCTGCAAGCTCATCAACAATAATAACAATCTGAGGCATCTTTTCAGGGATATTTTCCTCATCTTTCATTGAATCAACTTTTTTATTAAAGCCCTTTATATCCCTTACATTATATTCTGCAAAAAGTTTATAACGTTTTTCCATTTCGCATACAGCCCAGTTAAGTGCACCTGCTGCCTTTTTAGGATCAGTTACAACTGGGATTAAAAGATGTGGAATACCATTATATACACTAAGTTCTACAACCTTTGGATCAATCATAATAAGTTTCACATCTTCAGGACTTGATTTATATAAAATACTCATTATAAGAGTATTTATACAAACTGATTTACCTGAACCTGTAGCTCCGGCCACAAGAAGATGTGGCATCTTTGCAATATCTGCTACTACAGTTTTACCAGCAATATCTTTACCAACAGCAAATGTAATTTGTGAATTACTATTCTTAAATTCATTTGATTCAAGTAGTTCTCTAAGCATTACTGCTGTATTTTCTTCATTAGGAACCTCGATTCCAACTGCTGCTTTACCAGGAATTGGTGCTTCAATTCTAAGATCTGTAACTGCAAGATTAAGTTTAATATCATCTGCAAGCCCTACAATCTTACTTACCTTTACACCTTGATCTGGTTGAATTTCATATCTTGTAACAGATGGGCCACAGCTTGCATTTGTAACACGAACACCAACACCAAAGTTTTGAAGTGTTTCTTCAAGTTTTGCGGCTGTTGCTCTTAAATGTTCATCTGAATCACCTTTTGCTCTTACACCTTTTTTAAGAAGATTAATAGGTGGTACTTTATAAACATATTCTTTCTTCATCTTAGAAGCCTGAATCATTGAGTCAACTTTATCAGTTTCCGCCTGAACTTCGGCTGCAGATTTCTGACTTTTTCTCTTTGATACAGGTTTTTCTATATTTTCCTCATCCAAAGTAATATCACTTACATCTGCCTCTTCAACGCCAATAGCCATATCATATGATTCATTGCTCTCTATTGGTTCCATATGACCTTCTTGTACATCAATTGCAAATGGATCATCTACATCAGGGAAAAGTTCTTTAACCCCGCCTGACATATGACCTTCTTGTATCTGTATAGAAGTATCACCATTTAATGAGTGCTCAAATTCCTCAACAGCTGCTGATATATCTTCTCCTGAATCTATATTATCCTGTATATCAAATACTGTCTGTTCTATAATATTTTCTGTTTCAAAGTCATGTTCTATCTCTTGCTCATCATAAACCGGAGTATCACCTCTGTTAATAACAAGACCATCCATAGCAGGTTCATTTTTTGTAAGACCTGCATCTTCCGGCATTTCTGTTACTGTATCATTAAGTTTATCATTTAGTTCTGTTACATCTGGAGATTTCTTTTTCCAGCCACCATCATCACTTAATGTAGTATCAAAAGACACACCATATACTTTCTTATCAAGTTGCTGTGATCTTTCTCTTTTCTTTATTTCTTTCTTTCTATTTCTTGCCTGTGTATAGTTATCTTTTTTAACCTTCGCAGTCTCATAAGCTTTCTTACTTTCACGGCCTATTGGTTTTAAAAGAGATTTCTCTGTAATAAAGATAATACATATAGCAATCGCAAATATAAGAACAACATAAGTTCCTACCACTCCTATAAACGGGCAGAGTAATGACATTATAATTCCGCCTATAAGACCAGCTGCATGTTCTTTATCTGATGATAAAGAATAATAATCCAGCATAGTTTCTATGCTTGTACTATATGAATTAATTATCATACCAAGAAATGCCATAAGAAGAATACTTATAACTACAACTGATATTATTTTAATATGTGCATGTCTGTTTCCTTTATTAGAAATTGCAAATATCGTTATTCCAAATGCAATAAATGGTAACGCATATGCCATATATCCAAACATGCCAAACATAAATCCTGCAACCTTCTCACCAAGCGTCCCACCAAATCCAAATGTACTAAGTACAATAAGAACACATACTGCAAGAACTGCAATAATTACTATTTCCTGCTTTAATTCTGATGCAAATGATTCCTCCACTGCATTAGCTTTTGTAGATGTTTTCTTTGTATTTGAACTATTA
>SAMEA104404100__coassemble_2032_pt1 | contig 16279 bp, 13 predicted proteins | sample SAMEA104404100__metabat2_high_PE_088 | metagenome-assembled genome bin SAMEA104404100 (sample SAMEA104404100) | Balaenoptera acutorostrata
AAATTTTAAATAAATTTCTTTCTTATAACCTGATCAACAAGTTCAGCATTAGTCGTTGTATGTGCAAACATATTTAAAAGGTTATCTACAGCCTCATCTGCCTTAAGACTATTTAACGCTTTCCTTATAATATATATTGCTTCCTGCTCCTCTTTTGTAAGAAGAAGTTGTTCATTTCGTGTGCCTGATTTAAGAATGTCTATTGCTGGGAACACTCTCTTTTCCTGAAGTTTTCTATCAAGAACAAGCTCCATATTACCTGTTCCCTTGAACTCTTCATATACAACATCGTCCATCTTACTTCCTGTATCAACAAGCGCTGTTGCAAGTATCGTAAGACTTCCACCCTCTCTCATATTTCTTGCTGCACCAAAGAACCTCTTTGGCATATGAAGTGCTGCCGGGTCAAGTCCACCTGAAAGTGTTCTTCCTGATGGTGGAACTGTAAGATTATACGCTCTTGCAAGTCTTGTTATACTGTCAAGAAGTATAGTTACATCTTTTCCATGTTCTACAAGACGTTTAGCACGTTCTATTACCATTTCAGAAACTCGTCTATGATGATCTGGAAGTTCATCAAATGTAGAATAAATAACTTCAACATTATCACCTTCGATTGCTTCCTTAATATCTGTAACCTCTTCTGGTCTTTCATCAATAAGTAAGATAAGAAGATGATGATGTGGATCTTTCTTTAACATTGACATAGCTACTTCTTTAAGTAATGTTGTCTTACCTGCTTTTGGTGGCGATACAATCATACCACGCTGGCCTTTACCTATTGGAGAAATAAGGTCAACAACTCTCATTGCTATGCTGCTTCCTTTAGTCTCAAGTTTAATTCTTTCATTAGGAAAGATTGGTGTAAGGTCTTCAAAATTCTTTCTCTTAGCAGCAAGTGCCGGCTTCATACCATTTACTGTTGCTACATATAATAACGCACTGAATTTCTCAGTTGCTGCTTTAATTCTTTTATTTCCTGCAATTATATCACCAGTTTTTAAATTAAATCTTCTTATCTGCGATGGGGAAACATATACATCATTTTCCCCCGGAAGGAAGTTTTCACATCTTATAAATCCAAAACCATCTTGCATTACTTCAAGAATTCCATATGCAGACTCACCACTGTCAAGGTCTTCAATATTTGGTCTGCCTTTCTTTTCTTTTGCCTCTTCTTTTATCTCCTCTACCGCCTCATCTTTTGCAGCTTCAAGTTCTTCTTTCTCATCAAGAGCTACCATTGCATCAATAACCTGCTCTTTTCTCATAGCCGAAATGCCTTTAATCTCACGCGACTTTGCAAGTTCTTTTAATATAGTAAGAGATAATGTTTCATATTTTTCTCTATTCATACAAACTATCCTTTCTAAAATAAATATCTATATACTAAAATTTAAGCTATATTCTGTTTTGATCTATATGTGGAATCATTGTCTGAACTGACTTAACGAATTTATAACCACAATTATTATAACTTATTTTATCAAAAAATAAAAGTCTCTGTCACTATCTTGCATAGTTTTTTTACAAATGATATGATAATGTTTAGTATATTTTGACCTAATAGAGAGGTAATCAAATGAGTAATGATGAGAAAGCGCTGTTTTTACATGAACAGTGGAATGGAAAACTTGAGACAAAGGTTAAATCTCATATTCGTTCAAGAGAAGATCTTTCTCTTGCCTACACCCCAGGTGTTGCACAGCCATGTATTAAAATAGCACAGAACAAAGAAGATGTTTATAAATACACTTCAAAAGCTAATACCATCGCTGTTGTATCAGACGGTAGCGCCGTTCTTGGACTTGGAAATATTGGACCTGAAGCTGCTATGCCTGTTATGGAAGGTAAGGCTGCGATTTTTAAAGAATTTGCTAATATCAATGCAGTTCCTATCTGCCTTGATACGCAAAATACCGATGAGATAATAAGTGCTGTTAAAAATATAGCTCCTACTTTTGGAGGAATCAACCTTGAAGATATTTCAGCTCCACGATGTTTTGAAATTGAAAGAAGACTTAATGATATTCTTGATATTCCTGTATTTCACGATGACCAGCATGGCACAGCCATTGTTGTACTTGCAGGTATAATAAATGCATTAAAAGTAGTCAACAAGAAACACGAAAACTGCCGTGTAACAATAAGTGGCGCCGGAGCTGCCGGTATTGCACTTGCTAAGATACTTGCAAAATACGGTTTTGAAGACATTATTGTATGTGGAACAAAAGGTATTATAAATTCACGCCTTCATTGTCTTAACGTTGCACAGATGGAACTTTTAAATATAACAAATAAACTTGATATATCTGGAACTTTAGCTGATGCTTTAGTTGGTGCAGATATTTACATAGGCGTTTCAGCGCCAGGTATTGTCACAAAAGAGATGGCTTCTAAGATGAATAAAGATGCTATTATATTTGCAATGGCAAATCCTATTCCTGAAATCATGCCTGAAGATGCAAAAGCATCCGGAGCCTCAATAGTTGGAACCGGACGATCTGATTTTCCAAATCAGGTTAACAACGTTCTTGCATTCCCAGGCGTATTTAAAGGTGCTTTAGAAGGACGTGCCAAAGAAATAACAGATAAGATGAAACTTGCAGCAGCTAATGCAATTGCAAGTCTTATACCTGATAACGAATTAAGTGAAGATAACATTCTTCCAGAAGCTTTTGACCCAAGGGTTATAGAAGTTGTAAGTAAAGCAGTAAAGGAAAATATTTAATATGAAAAGATGGGGCGACAAACCATACCATTCTATGGATTTTGACCTTAAAGAAAAATATAAAGAAAAAGTATATAAGATTACACTGGACGGCGGAATGACCTGTCCAAACAGAGACGGCAAAGTTGGAACAAGAGGATGTATTTTCTGTAGTGTTAAAGGTTCTGGTGATTTTGCTGGTTCCAGGAAAGATTCCATACCACTTCAACTTGAAAAAGGTAAAAAGGATATAAATAGTAAAAGAAATGTAAATTCATACATTGCATACTTCCAGGCCTTTACAAACACATATGGTACCATTGATCATTTAAGAAAGATTTTTACAGAAGCAATTTCAGATCCCGATGTTAAAATTCTTTCAATTGCCACAAGACCTGACTGTCTTGGTCCTGAAGTTATAAATCTTCTGGATGAACTTAATAAAATAAAACCTGTATGGGTTGAACTTGGTCTTCAGACAATTCATGAAGATACAGCCACTTATATAAGAAGAGGATATAAACTTCCAGTATTTGAAAAGGCTGTTCACGATCTTAGAAGCATAGGTGTAGATGTTATAGTTCATACAATACTTTATCTTCCAGGTGAAACTAAAGAAGACATGCTTGAAACCGTATCATACCTTAATCATATGGATATACAGGGGATTAAATACCAGCTTCTTCATATTTTAAAGGAAACTGATCTTGCCCTTGACTATATGGAAAAACCTTTTCACAGTCCTACTATGGAAGAATATATAGAAACACTCGGCGAGTGTATCGCGCATACCAATCCTGATATAACAATTCACAGGCTTACAGGAGATGGCCCATCCGATCTTCTTATAGCTCCATTATGGACAAGTAAAAAAAGAACTGTCTTAAATGCACTTCACAAGTATTTAAAAGAAAAAAATATATGGCAGGGAAAGGAATATCATGACTGAAACAGATACATTATATAAACTTATAGTATTATACATGTTAGATAAGGTGGATTTTCCACTTACAACATCTCAGATATCTGAGTTTATATTAGACAAAGGATATACAACATATTTTAAATTACAGAAAACCTTATCAGAAATGGTTGAATCTGACCTTTTAAAAGTAGAGACAACTCATAATAGAACGCTCTACCACTTAACAGAAGAAGGCATGAATACTATTTCTTATTTCTACAACAAAATACCTTCTGCTATTCGTAATGACATAGATACATTCTTTTCAGAAAAACAGTACGATCTTAAAGAAGAAGTATCTATTAAGTCAGACTTTTATTTAAATACAAATCACGAATATGAAGTATGCTGCCAGATAGTAGAAAATGGCTTCCCCCTCATCGATTTGAAACTTACTGTTCCAACAAAGATTGAGGCAGAAACCATTGCTAACAACTGGAATAACCGCTGTCAGAGTATTTATACATCACTGCTTACGGATCTTCTCTAAATATTCATTTATAGTTTTTTCATATCCAAGACTGCCAGGTTCATAGAATCTGGCATCTTTTATTTCATCTGGAAGATACTGCTGATCTACGTAATGATTCGGATAATCATGTGCATACTTATATCCTACCCCATGTCCAAGCTTTGCCGAGCCTTTGTAGTGGGCATCCTGAAGATGAGATGGAATAGTTGTCTTATTATTCTTAACAGCATTCATAGCCGCTGCAATCCCCATATATGACGCATTGCTCTTTGGAGCACATGCTATATAAGTTACTGCCTGCGCTAGAATTATCTGAGCTTCTGGCATGCCAATTCGCTCAACCGCCTGACAGGCTGAAACAGCAACTGTAAGTGCATTAGGATCTGCATTACCAACATCTTCTGAGGCACATATCATAATTCTTCTTGCAATAAACTTAATATCTTCTCCAGCATAAAGCATCTTTGCAAGATAGAAAAGTGCAGCATCAGGATCAGAACCCCTCATACTCTTTATAAATGCAGATACTGTATCATAGTGATTATCACCATTCTTATCATACTTTACTACTCTTTTTTGAATGCACTCTTCTGCCACATCTAAAGTTATATGAATAAGTCCGTCATCACTTCTTTTAGTAGTAAGAATTCCAAGTTCAACTGCATTAAGGGCATTTCTTGCATCTCCCCCAGACACATCTGCTAAAAATTCTAACGCTTCATCATCTATAACAGCATTAAAGCTTCCCATACCTTTATCTTTATCTTCTACAGCTCTTAAAAGAAGTGTTTTAATATCATCTTTTGAAAGAGTCTTAAGTTCAAAGACACTTGATCTTGATATTAGAGCTCCATTAACTTCAAAATAAGGATTCTCAGTAGTTGCACCTATTAATGTTATAGTACCGTCCTCAACAAAAGGAAGAAGATAGTCCTGCTGTCCTTTATTAAATCTGTGAATCTCATCTACAAAAAGAATTGTCTTTTGCTGGTACATTCCAAGAAGATCTTTTGCCTGTTTGACAATCTCCTCCATGTCCTTCTTACCTGCAACTGTTGCATTTATCTGTGTAAATCTTGAGCTTGTTGTATTAGCTATAACTTTTGCAAGTGTCGTCTTTCCAGTTCCAGGTGGTCCATAAAATATAATTGAACCAAGTTTATCTGCCTTAATGGCTCTGTATAAAAGTTTATCTTTTCCAATTATGTGCTGTTGCCCTACAACTTCATCTAGAGTTTTAGGTCTCATTCTTGAGGCAAGTGGCGATTCATTCTCTTTTTTTGTCTCAGCCATATATTCAAAAAGGTCCATACTAATCCTCCCAGTTAATAAGATTTCTAATTACTTCCCCAGCTATCATAATACCCGCAACAGGTGGTACAAATGAAACACTTCCAGGAATACTTCTTCTTGTGCCTTCCTCGTCTGCTAAGTTTACAAGTGGTTTTAAAGGTTTTTCCTTAGAGTAAAGTACTTTTAATTTATATACTCCTCTTGCCTTTAATTCTTTTCTCATAACTTTACAAAGAGGACATACACTTGTCTTTTGTATGTCTGTTATTTCAAAAAGTTCAGGATGTACTTTATTTCCAGTTCCCATACAGCTTATAATAGGGATATCATTATCCTTTGCATAAACTGCCAATGCAAGCTTAGCTGTAACAGTATCAATAGCATCTACTATATAATCAGGTTTCTCATCAAAAATAGATTCAAGATTATCAGGAAGTACAAATAAATTCTTCTTAACAACCTTAATATTGCTGTTAATTTCATTTATTATTGATTCCATAACATCTGTCTTATTCATTCCAACAGTACTATTAAAAGCAAGTGACTGTCTGTTTATATTTGATCTTGAAACACAGTCACTGTCAATAACTGTTATCTTACCAACGCCCCCTCTTGCAAGTGCTTCTATACAGTGAGATCCAACCCCTCCTGCTCCAAATACCATTACATGGGAATTATTTAGTTTATTTATACGATCTTCTCCAAAAAGAATCTCTGATCTTAAATATTCTTCCATAAATTTATATTTCCATTCTTTTATATAATTTTAAAGTTAACTTTCATTCTACCATATATAAAAGTTTTTTTCATCGTTATTACGTACAATTTCCATACTATTTAATGTATTTTTTCATATACACTTAACTATATTTATAGTATAATAAAAATATATGTGAATTTAATATAAATCATACATTTTTGAAAGCGAGGATTTTTTAATGAAGGAAAAACTTACTGCTAAATTTGAAGAACTTTATGGAAGCGCTGAAGGTGCAAGATTTTTCTTTGCTCCAGGACGTGTAAATCTTATCGGAGAGCATACTGACTACAATGGTGGCCATGTATTTCCATGTGCTCTTACAATAGGAACATATGGTATGTTCAAAAAACGTGAAGACAACATTATGCATTTCCATTCAATGAACATTCCAGGTATGGTAGTTGAGGCATCTCTTGATGATCTTACTAACAAGAAAGAATATAACTGGGCTAACTATCCACTCGGTGTTGTATGGGCATTTAAAGAAAAAGGTAAAGCTATCGAATCAGGATTTGATATGGTTATCTGGGGAAATATTCCTAATGGTTCAGGACTTTCATCTTCTGCATCTCTTGAAGTTCTTACAGGACTTGCTCTTAGAGAAATGTACAATATTGAAGGACTTTCAATGACAGATCTTGCGCTTATCGGACAGTATTCAGAGAATAACTTCAACGGATGTAACTGTGGTATTATGGATCAGTTTGCAGTAGCAAATGGTAAGAAAGATAATGCTATCTTCCTTGACACAGCAGATCTTAGCTTTGAATATGCACCTGTTGTATTAAAGGACGCTAAGATTGTTATTACAAACAGTAAAGTTAAACACAGCCTCGTAGATGGTAAATATAACGAAAGACGTACACAGTGTGAAGAAGCTCTTAAAGCTCTTCAGACAAAAGTTGACATTAAAGCTTTAGGTGATTTAACAAATGAACAGTTCGAGGAACTCAAAGATGTTATTGGTGATGAAGTTAAAATTCGCCGTGCTCATCATGCTGTATACGAGAATCAGCGTACAATTGAAGCTGTTAAATCTCTTAAAGAAGGCGATATTGAGCACTTTGGTGAACTTATGAACCAGTCACACATTTCACTTCGTGACGACTACGAAGTTTCTTGTGAAGAAATTGATATCCTTGTAGATCTTGCATGGAAGATTCCAGGAGTTATTGGTTCAAGAATCACAGGAGGCGGATTCGGTGGATGTACAGTAAGTATTGTTAAGAATGATGCAGTTGATACATTTATCAATGAAATCGGACCTAAATACGCCAAAGAAGTTGGACATGAAGCAGAATTTTATATTGTAGATATCGGAAACGGAGCTTCTGAAATCTAATAACTTGTAATTATTAACTATAAAACCAGGACTCTTTAAAGGGTCCTGATTTAATGAAAGGACAAATAATATGTTTTATGAATCATTAAAGAAACTTGTACAGTACGGTATAGATACTGGTATCACACCAGAGTGCGAACGTATCTACACTACTAATCTTCTTCTTGACTGCTTTAACGAAAGTGAATATAAAGACACTGACTGTGATTTAAGCAATATTATTCTTGAAGATGTATTAAAAGTGCTTCTTGATGAAGCTGTTAAAAGAGGAATTATTGAAGATAATATAGTAAGCCGCGATCTTTTTGATACAAAACTTATGAACTGTCTTATGCCAAGACCTTCTGAAGTTCAAAGAGTCTTCTTTGAAAAATACGAGAAATCTCCTGCAGAAGCTACTGACTACTTCTACAAATTAAGCCAGGACAGCGACTACATAAGAAGATACAGAGTATGTAAAGATATGAAATGGACAGTTGATACACAGTATGGAACACTTGATGTTACTGTAAACTTATCAAAACCTGAAAAGGATCCTAAAGCTATTGCTGCAGCTAGAAATGCAAAAGCTTCATCATATCCAAAATGTCAGTTATGTATTGAGAATGAAGGATACGCAGGAAGAACTAATCATCCTGCAAGAGAAAACCACAGAATCATCCCTATAACAGTTAATGATTCTAAATGGGGATTCCAGTATTCACCATACGTATACTATAACGAACACTGTATCGTATTTAATGGCGAGCATATTCCTATGAAGATTGAAAAGAATACTTTTAGAAAGTTATTTGACTTTGTAAAACAGTTCCCACACTACTTCTTAGGCTCAAATGCAGACCTTCCAATCGTTGGAGGATCTATTTTAAGCCACGACCACTTCCAGGGTGGTAACTACACATTCGCAATGGCTAAAGCCCCTGTTATTAAAGAATTTAAAGTTAAAGGCTTTGAAGATATTAATGCTGGTATTGTTAAATGGCCATTATCTGTTATCCGTTTAAGTGGAAAAGATGATAATAGAATAATCGAACTTGCTGATCATATTTTAAAAGCATGGCGCGGATATACAGATGAAGATGCATTTATTTTTGCCGAAACAGATGGTGAAGTACATAATACTATCACTCCTATTGCAAGAATGAACAATGGTCTTTATGAACTTGATCTTACACTTAGAAATAATATTACAACTGATGAACATCCACTTGGTGTATATCATCCACATGAAAAACTTCACCATATTAAGAAAGAAAATATTGGACTTATTGAAGTTATGGGTCTTGCAGTTCTTCCATCAAGACTTAAAGGTGAGATGGAACTTTTAAGCGAATATATTGTTGAAGGTAAAGATATAAGAAGTAACGAAACTTTAGAAAAACATGCTGACTGGGTTGAAGAATTTATGCCATCATACAGCAATGTAAATAAAGACAATGTTATGGATATTCTTAAAGAAGAAATCGGTAAAGTATTCTGCCAGGTACTTGAAGATGCAGGTGTATACAAGTGCACAGAAAAAGGCTTAAACGACTTTACTAAATTTATTGAAACATTATAATCAAGATTAAAAAACCCGGGTACATATAATACTTTGTACCCGGGTTTTTACTATCAATAAAAAATAAATTAAGGAGAGAGATAATTTATTCTGCAACTTCTTTTTTAACCATCTTATCAAATATAATCTCTATTATTGTACACATTACTATTGCAAATATTACTGCAAATATAGTCATAAATATACGAAGTGAAATTGCATTTGCAAGTCCAAATGCCTCTGTAGCAATTGCAAGTGCACCAAATGTATTAAATACTGCCTGCCATCCATAATTAGCTGAAAGGCCTACTCCAAGCCCTCCAAGAAGACCTATATTTGCATAAAGCCCTGCTGGAAGGAATTTATATAATACAAAGAAAAGTGCTCCTCCAAAAATATTTCCAATAATTCTAAGACGCATTCTCATTTTCTTGCCTGATATTTGTGGTGCTATAACTGACATAACTGCAATTCCTGCCCACATTGATCTATTAAATCCTAAAAGTTCTGTAATAAGCATTGCAAGAGGAATGCTTATTATAAGTGTAAGCTGCCATTTACTTCTATCTGTCTTAAGATTAAATTCACTAATCATATGGTGAATCTTAGTATCACAGCTTACTTTTCTATGATTACGATAAAATACTATAATTGTAATAAATGCTCCTGCAATCATCCCATATACACGCATTTTATAAACATCACCTGTTACTGGATATCCATATAATAAAAGGTATCCAAGTACAATTGTTGACTGGTTAGACATTATAGGATTGTGACATCCAAGAATAACCATTATTGCCACTGAAACAATATTTATAAAGAAAGCTGGAACACTTCCAAGTCTGTTAGCAACATAAGGACATATTGTCATAACAGCATACATAATCGCCATAATTCCAACTGAATGCTTTGAATCTGCACTAAAGTCAGCATTCTTAAATACCATTACCATAAGAAGTACAACTACTCCTGCAGGACTGTTGTCATTCCCAAAAATCATACTAAATCCTGCCACAAAAAAGAAGCAGAATGCAAGTGTTATAAAAATCTTAAAAGCATATACAGCCATATGATATGCTTTTTCCTTTTTATTAGTACATTCTTTAATAAGTTTCTTCGAACCTGCCTGATTTAACTGTAATTCACTGTAAAAACTCATTACATTTTCCTCCCGCTCTGCCTGAATTTATATTCAAATATTTTTAAGCAGCAATGAAGCATTTTATAGCAAAGCCCTGCTTTTGTCAACATAAAAAAGCATAGGTCACAGAATTTTTAAAAATAATGTGCTCTATGCTTTTCATTTAATATTATCTAACTACTTTCTACTTATTTTTCTTAGTAGTTTTCTTCTTTTTGGATGTTTTCTTCTTAACACTGTATCCAAAAGTTCCTATCTTCTTTCCAAGTCCTAAGTATTCTCCGTGAGAGTATGCTAAAAGTCCTGTCTTGTTAAGCTCGAATTTATTATTATCATTCATATATGAATCATCTACTGTTACTGCTGTTACTTCTGCAATAAACATATGGTGACTTCCAAGCTCTTCTATCTTCTTTACCTTACATTCTATAGATACTGGTGATTCTTCTATTGAAGGAGCATATTTAAGGCTTTCACTCTTAACTGGTGTAAGTCCTGTCTCTTTCCATTTATCTACATCTTTTCCTGATTTAACACCGCAGTAATCTGTTGCCTTTACAAGCGCTTCTGTTGTAAGATTAATTACAAATTCTCCAGATTCTTTAATCATGTTATAAGAATATCTTTCTGGTCTTACTGATATATATACCATTGCAGGATTAGTACATATTGTTCCTGTCCATGCAATAGTAAGAATATTAGTCTTACCTTCTTTATTACCGGCACTTACCATTACCGCTGGTAATGGATATACCATATTTCCAGGTTTCCATACCTGTCTGGCCATATTATCTATTCCTTTCATCTATTAGTTTTATTGCTGAAGTGCACTTACTAGTATTGGCACAAGCTGTTTCTTACGTGATACAACTCCCTTTAACATAAGTGTTTCTGCATTATTATCAAGGTCAAAAGCTGATATTACCTTTGATCTTGAGTCAAGTCCACAGCATATAAGTTCTGAAGACTCTGTAAGAATATTCGTAAGCATAAAGAATATCATATCAAGTCTGTTTGCAATACGAACCTTGTCAAGATATGGTAACACATCATTCTTAGTCTTTTCAAGTTCTTCTTCATTCATCGAACTAATCTGTCCAACACCAATTACTGTATCGCCTGCTGTAAACTGTTTAAAATCAAGTGTAAGAATCTCTTCCGGAGTCTTTCCTTTAAGATTACTACCCGCACTAAACATGGCAAGTGCATGCTCTTCTATATCAAGTTCTGCTATTATTCCAAGTTCCTTTGCAACCGCTTTATCAAGAGCAGTACATGTTGGTGAACGAAACATTAATGTATCTGATATTATTGCTGAGCATAAAAGACCTGCTGTCTCCTTATCAACTTCTACACCATTTTCCTGATACATCTGATAAACAATAGTTGCTGTACATCCTACAGGCTGGTTTCTAAAGTAAACGGGTCCTATAGTCTCTATACTGCTTATACGATGGTGATCTATAATCTCAACTACATCTGCCTCATCAATGCCTTCTACAGCCTGATTACGCTCGTTGTGGTCTACAAGTATAACCTGTTTTTTATGACCATTTAAAAGACGACGTCTTGAAATAAATCCAAGAAAATTACCTTCCGAATCTGTAATAGGGAAATCTCTGTATCTTTTTTGAGCCATTACATCTTTAATATCATCCACAAAATCTTTCATATGAAATTCTGTTATGTCATCAGTTGTCATAAAATATTTAACAGGAATACTCTGATTAATCTGTCTTGCAACAGTAAATGTATCATTATCTGTTGTTATAATAACTATTTGCTGTTTTTTAGCCTGCTCTAGTATATCTTCAGGAACTTCTGCACCCTGGCATATAATCATACAGCCTACATTAATATCAACTGCATACTGCTGGGCTTCTCTTCTGTTTCCAAGTATTACAAGGTCATCTTCACAAATAAATTCAGACATAAGATCGCGGCTTGATGCAGCGATTCCTACTTTACCTTTTGTAAGATAACTATGTGGATTTCCTGTAATAATTGTTCCACCTATTGTAGTTGCTATATTTCTATACTGTGTCTTTGCAGTTGATAAAATAGAGCTGTCGTAAACATCCATATATGACTTGGCAATATCACCTTTAGTAATAAGACCTTCAAGTTTACCATCACGTGTAATTGCAAGTGTATGAATATTCTCCTCTGTCATCTTAGCCCATGCTGTCTTAATTGATACACTTCCTTTAAGACCTTCAACATGTCTTAAATCAACATCTTTAACCTGTACTCTTAAGTCTTTTAATAGTTTTGGACAAGCCACTTTAAAGTGGTCAAGAACATATCTTGTCTCTTCGTTTAAGTGTCCTGCTCTTCTTGGGATATATTCTTTATTATCTTTATTTATTTTGTTTTTTAATCTTGCGTATGCTATGGCTGAACAAATAGAATCAGTATCAGGATTCTTATGGCCTACAACATATACTTTTCTTTTCTTTATAATATTGTCCATATTTATTCCCCTTTACATATACGTATATAAGTAGAATGCCATTTTTTTGTAAATTCGTCAATGCATTTGCCTTATATATTACAATTTATCTGAATAATATGATATACTTACAAGTAAGAAATACAATACAACAAATGAGGTGTAACAATGAGCGAAGAATTAAAAACAGAAGAAACATTAACAATGGCTGATTTCGAGGACCATTTCGATGATGCTAATCCATGGAATATGGTCACATCATATATGGATAACAAAACTAATCTCCATGTAACAATCGAAGGTGTTGTTAACGGTGGAGCAATTGCAAAGGTTGAAGGCTTAAGAGGATTTATTCCAGCATCAAGACTTTCTCTTTCATATGTAGAAGATCTTAATGACTTCCTTTTAAAAGAAATTGATGTACGTGTTATTGACGTAGATCAATCTGAGAATCGTCTCGTATTATCTGCAAAAGAGATTTTAAAAGAAGCAGAGGATAAAGAAAGAGAAGCTCTTATTAATAGTGTATCTGTTGGAACTGTTCTTTTTGGTACTGTAGAGACATTACAGGGATACGGAGCATTTGTAAGACTTGAGAATGGACTTTCAGGACTTGTTCATATTTCACAGATTGCACAAAAACGCATTAAACACCCTGCAGAAGTTCTTAAAGAAGGACAGGAAGTTAATGTTAAAGTTATTGGTGTTAAGGATGGTAAATTAAGTCTTAGCATTAAAGCACTTGAAGAAGTAGAAGAAGAAATCGAAGAAAAAGTTGAGATTCCTGAAGCTGAAGAAATTGGAACAACTTTAGGTGATCTTTTCAAAAATATAACTTTATAATCAGGTATATAATTAATTTTATATATTATAAAAACTGCCGCACGAAGAGATTTTTTCATTATCTCTCCTATGCGGCAGTTTGTTTTTTATATAAATTAATCTTCAAAAGCTTCTTTCATTTTATCCATGAAACCTTTTTTCTTTTTACCGCCTTTGTGCTCACCATCATCTTCCTGATTTAATGAGTTACCTGTTAAACGGTCAAATTCTCTTAAAGCTTCTTTTGCTTCTGAACTTAAGTGCTCAGGTGTCTGAATAACTAATGTTACATAGTGATCACCACGAACCTGTGAATTTCTAAGTGATGGAACACCTTTGCCTTTTAATCTTACTTTTGTATCTGTCTTTGTGCCAGCTTTAACATTGTAAAGAACATCGCCATCAACAGTTTTAATTCTGACATCTCCGCCAAGTGCTGCCTGTGCAAATGTAATTGGAACTGTTGAGAAAATATGCATATCCTGTCTTTGGAATACCGGATGTCTTGATACATTAACTTCAACAAGAAGGTCTCCTCTTGGTCCACCATTTGTTCCTGGCTCACCTTTCTCACGGATTCTTATGCTCTGTCCATTATCAATACCTGCTGGAATTGTAACAGAAATGCGTTTCTTACTTGATGTAAATCCTGTACCACCACAGTCTGAACATTTTTCTTTAATAACTTTACCTGTACCACCACAGTTAGGACATGTCTGTACATTCTGTACAGTACCAAAGAATGACTGCTGTGTATAAACAACCTGTCCTTTACCACCACATTTTGGACATGTTTCAGGTGAAGTGCCTGGTTTTGCTCCTGTTCCATTACATGTGCTGCATGGATCTTTAAGGATAACTTCCAGTTCTTTCTCACAACCAAATACTGCCTCTTCAAATGTAATTCTTATGCTCTTACGAATATTGGCACCTCTCATAGGTCCATTATTAGCACGGCCTCTTCTTCCGCCGCCACCAAACATATCTCCAAATATATCGCCGAATATATCGCTGAAATCAGCACCGTTAAAGTCGAATCCACCGAATCCGCCACCTGCGCCTCCTGCGCCACCGTCAAATGCTGCGTGTCCGAACTGGTCGTACTGACGACGTTTCTCAGAATCGCTAAGTACTGCATACGCCTCAGATGCCTCTTTAAATTTCTTTTCTGCTTCGGCATCTCCGGGATTCATATCCGGATGGTACTTTTTAGCTAAAGCACGGTATGCCTTTTTGATTGCTGCATCGTCAGCATCTTTGCTTACGCCAAGCACCTCGTAATAATCTCTTTTTGACTCTGCCATAACACTCTACCTTTCATCTGTATAACTTAGAAAATTCTACCAGAGCCCCTAAGGGCCCTCGTAGAATCAATATTTATAACATTTAAGAACTAAAGATTAAACCTCTTTGTAATCTCCGTCTACAACGTCATCTCCCTGGAATCCTTCAGGTGCTGGACCTGCTTCAGGTGTTGGGCCTGCCTGAGGACCTGCTCCTTGAGCTGCTCCTGCCTGCTCATACATCTTTGTGAAAAGTTTCTGAGCGCTTTCCATTAATTTTTCTTTAGCAACTTTGATTTCTTCTAATTCTGCTTCTGATGTTGCTTCTGGAGCTGATTTAGCAAGAAGATCTTTAAGTGCCTGGCAGTCAGCTTCTACTGCAGCTTTTTCTGTAGCATCAAGCTTGTCGCCAACTTCTTTAATAGCTTTCTCTGTCTGGAATACGATAGCATCAGCTTCGTTTCTAGCATCGATTGCTTCTTTACGTTTTTTATCCTGTGCCTCGAATTCAGCAGCTTCTTTTACAGCTTTATCGATATCATCATCTGACATGTTTGATCCAGCTGTAATTGTGATGTGCTGTTCTTTACCTGTTCCAAGATCTTTAGCTGATACATTAACAATACCGTTGGCATCGATATCGAATGTAACTTCGATCTGTGGGATTCCACGTGGAGCTGGTGGGATTCCATCAAGTCTGAACTGTCCAAGTGATTTGTTATCTCTTGCAAACTGTCTTTCACCCTGAACAACGTTGATATCAACTGCTGTCTGGTTGTCAGCTGCTGTAGAGAATACCTGGCTCTTCTTTGTAGGAATTGTTGTATTTCTCTCAATAAGTCTTGTAGCGATTCCACCCATTGTCTCAATTGAAAGTGAAAGTGGTGTTACGTCAAGAAGAAGGATGTCTCCTGCGCCTGCATCTCCTGCAAGTTTACCACCTTGAACTGAAGCACCAAGTGCTACACATTCATCTGGGTTAAGAGATTTACTTGGCTCTTTACCTGTAAGACGTTTAACAGCTTCCTGTACTGCTGGAATACGTGTTGAACCACCAACTAAGAGAACCTGTCCAAGTTCTGAAGCTGAGATACCAGCATCTGAAATAGCACGGTTAACTGGTTCTGCTGTTTTATTTACAAGATCAATTGTTAATTCATCAAATTTAGCTCTTGTAAGGTTCATATCAAAATGTTTTGGACCTTCAGCTGTAGCTGTGATGAATGGAAGGTTGATATTTGTTGTTGTAGCTGTTGAAAGTTCTTTTTTAGCTTTCTCTGCAGCTTCTTTTAATCTCTGAAGAGCCATCTTATCTGTTGATAAGTCTACGCCTTCTTTTGCTTTGAAGTCTGCTAACATGTAGTCTGTAATCTTCTGGTCGAAGTCATCTCCACCAAGTTTGTTATTACCAGCTGTTGATAATACTTCGATAACACCGTCACCAATTTCGATAACAGATACGTCGAATGTACCACCACCTAAGTCATATACCATGAT
>SAMEA104404100__coassemble_2061_pt1 | contig 16132 bp, 11 predicted proteins | sample SAMEA104404100__metabat2_high_PE_088 | metagenome-assembled genome bin SAMEA104404100 (sample SAMEA104404100) | Balaenoptera acutorostrata
AGAGCACTTGACTTTTAATCAAGTTGTCCGGGGTTCGAATCCCCGCACGCTCATCTTAACAAGCAGAAATGCTTGTTAATTTTTTGAGCGGATGTGGCGGAACTGGCAGACGCGCTAGACTTAGGATCTAGTGGGAGACCGTGCAGGTTCGATTCCTGTCATCCGCATACTCTAATAAAGTGGTCGCTCAATAATTTAATATTAACGGGGTGTGGCTCAGCTTGGCTAGAGCGCCTGGTTTGGGACCAGGAGGTCGCAGGTTCGAATCCTGTCACCCCGACTTCTAAGGCGTATGAGATTTCATACGTCTTTTTTATATTCTGAAATGTTCATTTTTAGATGAGTTTTAATATGAAGAGCGTAGGATACTTTTAAATACATTGTTAAAAAATAAGCAATATAAAAAACTGCCTAATTTTTAGGCAGTTTTTGTTTTCTGTCGGTATTAAATAAAGTCTATATTCTGTATTCTAAAAGTAGATAAAAAAGGGAACCTACGTATTAAAAAGACCAGCCTGAATAGCAAGATTTAGTATGTTGGTTGAAACGACAGCATCAGCTCTCATTCCTGACATGACCCAGTCGCAGATCATGTCAATAGTACCGTGACTGTAAAAACGTGCAACGATTTCTCTATCATCGCCTGTAATATTAAGACGCTTATAGTGGTCAGCAAACGCATCCATAAAAGCTTTCTTAAAATAGTCGACGAGAATTTGATAAAGAGAACCGGGAGCATGGTCGTAAAGTACATTTGTATAAAAATGTTTTTCGGATTTAAGATGATTACACAAACTTATAATGCACTCAGACCAGTTTTTTATTTCCATATGTGGATCTAAAATTGGCTTGATTTCGGTTTTAAATATCCAGCTTATAACGGAATATTTATCATCGAAATGATAGTAGAAAGTGTTTCGATTGATTCCACAAATATTTGAAATTTCAATAACGGAAACTTTTTCAAAAGACTTTTTGCAGGCCAATTCCTTAAGACCTGATACAATAGCAAGTTTGGTTGTATCTGATGCTGCCAAAAACGTCACCCCTTAATGTTTATTTTATCATTATATTATAACAAAGTGTTAGGCTTCTATTCAAGTAGTCAAGTTTATTTAGGAGGGAAAATCATGTCAGGTAACACAAATGTAAAAAAAGGAAAAGCTGATATTATTATTAAATGGATAATGTTTACAGCAGCTATTACTGGACTTGCACTTTTAGCGTCATTTTATCCAGTGCAGGGTAACTTACCAGTTATTGTAATACCATCAATACTTGTATTAGTACTTGCAAAACCAGTATTTTTTGAAAGATTAAAATTAACAACACTGCTCACAATGAGAATTCTCATTATAATAGCAGCTCTTGGATTCTTTAATCCACAGGTATATGTAGATATAATAATGCTTATGCTTATTGTAAATATACTTGAAGCAACATTTACAGACTTTTTTAGATATAAGAAATATTTAAATGGAATATCAGGACTTGCAGTTGCAGTAGGCGTAATAGCCCTTAGAGGTGTATGGCAGTTCGGAGCGCCATTTGGCGATTACTACCTTACAAAAGGGGTAATACCAGCAGTAACAATATGCTATGCAATAGCATACACAATATGGAACTGGATCTTCGTATCAAATGAATTTTCACCATCAGTAGCACTTATGCATGTTGGATTTTTATCAGCGCCATTTATAGGATCAATAGTAACACTTGGAATGGGTGTATATGGTGGAATTGGTATGTGGCTTTTAATGAGAGCAAACTCACTTGCAATTGGAGGATGGATGCAGATTGGTGCAAAAGACTGGTTTGAACGTGAATTTGAATGTGAAAGATTTGCAAAATTTGTACAGTGGACTAAGAAGAGAAATGTACAGATAGTAGCGATGATTATAAATTTAGCCCTTATAGGAACAGCTATTGGAATTACAATGGCGCACGGTGGAGTACATTTTGAGTTTTCACCATTCTTTATTAAATAATACGGTAATACCGGGAAATGGAGATTAGTTATGGAAAATTATGATGTTATCGTAATAGGTGCCGGAAATGGCGGACTCGCTGCAGCTGCAACACTTGCTGAGCAGGGAAAAGATGTAATACTTTTTGAAAAACACAATATACCAGGAGGATGCGGAACAAGCTTTAGACGTGGACGTTTTGAGTTTGAAGTAGCACTTCACCAGTTAAGTCATATGGGAACACCAGAAAAACCAGGCCCACTTAGAAAGCAGTTTAAAAGATATGGCATTGAAGATGAGATTGACTGGATTCAGATTGAAGAACTTTACAGAGTAAATTTCCCAGACGGAACAGGACTTAGCATTCCAGTTGGAAAAGAAAAATGTATTGATTTTCTTTCAAAAGAATTTCCAGAGTTTAAAGAGAATATAAAAAAATATTATGACACAGTATATACATTTTGTGAGCAGGCAGCAGAGTTTGCTGCAAAGAGTGCACAAAGTACAGAAGAACCAGGTGAGTTAAAGAAATTCATTATGAAAAAAGGGTTCCCTAAAATGTATCCAGTACTTGCTAAGTATGGTCTTAAAAGCTCACAGGAAGTGCTTGATGAGTTCTTCCCTAGATGTCCAAAACTTCAGTTAGCACTTAGCGTTTATTGGTGCTTTATGGGAATGAGACCAGATCGTTTTCCATGGTCAATTCTTGCAAAATGTACATATATCTATATGGAAGATAAACCATATTATCTTCGTGGAACATCAATGATGATGAACCAGGCAATTATGGAAGCTTGTAAACGCATGGGCGGTGTAGTACAGCTTAACTGCGGTGTACAAAAGATAATAGTTGAAAATAACAAAGCGGTTGGTGTAATTGACGAAAGAGGAAGAGAGTTTAGAGCTAAAAAGATTATCTCTAATATTTCACCACTTGCAACATACGGAGCTCTTCTTGATGAAAAAGATGTACCTGAAGCAGCAAAAGAGTATCTTAAACCATATACAGTAGGTATTTCAGCCCTTACATGCTTTATTGGACTTGACTGTACACCAGAAGAGATTGGATTTACAACATCATTTACAATTAACTATGAAAGCCTTGATGCAAACAAGGATTTTATGGATGCATATAAATTACTTCCTGAAAATGATCCTCTTATTGCAACATGTTACACAGTAGATGATAGATTTGTATCACCAGAAGGAACATCAGTAATTACAGCAGGAACACTTAAATATGCTAAAGAGTGGGAAAAACTTTCACCAGAGCAGTATTATGAAAAGAAATACGAGGCAGGAAGAAGAATTGTTGCTCGTCTCGAAAAAATGTACCCTGGATTTACATCTCATATTGAAGAAATGGAAATTGCAACACCACTTACACATATGCGTTACTTAAATCACCCAGGCGGAGCTATCTACGGATATGAGCAGGATTTAAGACAGTCTGTATTCTTCTTCCCTACAGAAAGTAAGTTAGAAGGACTTGAGTTTGCAAGCGGATGGGTAAATGCATGTGGATTTGGACCAAATTACACATATGCAGATACAGTGGCATTAAAGGTTGCTAAGGAGGTATAAAAAATGTCAAAACCAATTAAAGAAACACTTCTTGGAACTTTAGTTCACGGAGAAGAAATTTTAGAAGAAATAAATGTGCTTCGCGCAGTTTCAGATAATAAAATTAAAAATATAAATGAAGCCGATGAAGTTTTAAAAGGACTTCATCCTAAAAAATTAGATCTTGTTGTAACAGAAATCCGTGATACAGGAAAAAATGCAAAGATATTTAGATTATCATCAAAAAACGGATATCTTCCACCATTTGAAGCTGGACAGTATCTTAATATTTTTACAGAGATAGAAGGAGTAAGAACAAGTCGTCCATATAGTATTTCATCATCTCCAAGACAGAGAGCGTATTATGAAATTACAGTAGCACGTGCTCCTAAAGGATTTGTATCAAACTATATGCTTGATGAAGTAAAAGTAGGAGATGAATTCGAAGCATCAAGACCAGCTGGAGTATTTCATCACAACAGCGTATTTCATAGTAAAAAAATGCTTATGCTTGCAGGCGGAAGCGGAATTACACCATTTGTAAGTATGATAAGAGAAGTATGTGAAGCTGGACTTGACAGAGATATGATACTTCTTTATGGATGTAGAAATGCAGAAGTAGCATTATTCCACAACATGCTTACACATATGGCAGAGAAATTTGCTAATCTAAAATATTATCTTGTAGTATCAGATGAAGATGCTGTATGGGATGGAGAAAGAGGCTTTATAACATCAGATCTTATTAAGAAGCTTGTACCAGACTTTATGGAAAGAACAGCTTATATTTGTGGACCTGAAATTATGAATGCATTTTGCGTAGAGCAGCTTGAAGCACTTGGGGTTGCACACAAAAACATTAGAAGAGAAATGTTTGGAGCAGCTAAGGATATTACTAAAGAAGCTGGATGGCCATCAGAACTTGATGGAACAGAAACATTTAAAATCACAGTTGATGGAGATAAAGTTATAGAAGCACGTGCAAACGAGCCTGTACTTACAGCGCTTGAACGCGCTGGAATCCGTGTAAATGTATGCTGTAGAAGTGGTGAATGTTCACTTTGCCGTGTACAGTTAGTATCAGGAAAAGTATTTTTATCAAAAGGAATGCTCCTTAGAAAAGCGGATGAAAAATATGGATATATTCACTCATGTAAATCATATCCAATTTCAGATATTGAAATTCTTTTATAAAATAAGGATCAAGTTATACTGAATAATGCTATAATATTTTCAAAAAATAAGCACACTTTTGTAGAAAACTGCAGAAGTGTGCTTTTGCAACGATTTATTGATTGAAAATTAATGTTCAATCATGTAGGATGAAATTAAATAAAGGGGAGTAACCGACGTTGACAAAACGTTTACGGTGTCGTCAGTACAGTGGAAACACTCGGTGCCGTAAATAACTGGTGAGACTTTTATTGCCGAATATACAGGGGCAATAGGAGTCTCTTTTTTTACGAGAAAGTATCAGACTCCTTCTTAACCTAAACATAATTTTCAGACAAGGAGGTTTTAGATGAAAAGATATCAACAAACAGCTGAAGAAATTCAGCAAATATTAAATGGACATCTAAACGGATTAAGTGAAAATGAAGTTCGCAAAAAAAGAGAAGTGTCTGGATATAATGAATTACAGGAAGGAAAAAAGAAAACACCATTTATTGTTTTCTTAGAACAGTTTAAAGACTTTCTTGTAATAATACTTCTTATATCCGCAACGGTATCAGGAATTATGGGAGATTCTAAGAGTGCGGTTGTAATTCTACTTGTAATTACAATGAATGCAATTCTTGGCACAGTACAGACATTTAAAGCAGAGTCATCACTTAACAATTTAAAGAAGCTTTCAGGACCAGAGGCGAAAGTCTTAAGAGACGGAACAATTATAAAAGTTCAGACAAGGGAACTTGTACCAGGAGATATAGTTTCTCTTGAGGCAGGAGATTACATCCCGGCAGATGGGCGAATTATAGAAAATGCCGGACTTAAGGTTGATGAAAGTACTCTTACAGGAGAAAGTGTACCTGTAGAGAAAAGTGTGGAAATAATAAAGGGAGAAGTTCCGCTTGCAGACAGAACAAATATGGTATTCTCAGGAAGTTTTGTTACATACGGACGTGGAAACTTTGTTGTTACAGACACAGGTATGAATACAGAAACAGGAAAGATAGCCTCTCTTCTTAAAAACACATCAGAGAAGAAGACGCCACTTCAGGTAAACCTTGATGCGTTTGGAAGAAAGCTTTCCATTATGATTATTGTCCTTTGTGGATTTCTTTTCGCAATAAGCTTAATACGTGGGCAGAATCCAGGAGATGCATTTATGTTTGCGGTTGCTCTTGCTGTGGCAGCAATTCCAGAGGCTCTTAGTTCAATAGTAACTATAGTGCTTTCATTTGGAACAAGAAAAATGGCAAGTGAAAATGCAATAGTAAGAAAACTTCAGGCTGTTGAAGGACTTGGAAGTGTTTCAGTAGTCTGTTCAGATAAAACCGGAACTCTTACACAAAATAAAATGACTGTAGAAGATTTTTATGTGTATAACAAAAATGTGCCGGTAGAAAATGTTGATGAATATGATAATAATGTAAAAAGATTAATATCATATAGTGTTCTTTGTAATGATTCCATTGTTGAGGATGGACAAATGATAGGTGACCCTACAGAAACAGCTCTTGTATTAGCTGCAAAAAAGGGAAATATGTCAGTAAAAGAAGAAAGAGAAACATTTATTCGTTTATCTGAAATACCTTTTGACAGTGATAGAAAATTAATGTCCACCTTACATAAAATAAATGGAAAATACATTATGATTGTAAAGGGGGCTGAAGATGTAATTCAGGACCGTGTATGCAAAGTATGGTCCGATGGAAAAACAGAAAAAATCACAGAAAAAATTCGAAAAGATATTGAACTACAAAACGAGAAATTCTCAGAAGAAGGTCTTCGAGTGCTCGGATTTGCATATAAGGAGTTTGACGAATTAAAAGAACTTTCATTAGAAGATGAAAGTAATCTTACGTTCTTAGGACTTGTTGCAATGATGGACCCGCCAAGAGAAGAATCACGTGTGGCAGTTGAAGAATGTAAAAAAGCGGGAATAAAACCAGTAATGATTACAGGTGACCATAAAATTACTGCAGCGGCCATAGCAAAGAGAATAGGGATTTTAGATAATATCCACGAGGCTGTAGAAGGTCAGGAAATTGATAAAATGTCAGACGAAGAGCTGAAGGACTTTGTGGAAGGAATATCTGTATATGCCCGTGTTTCGCCAGAACATAAAATCAGAATAGTAAGAGCCTGGCAGGAAAAAGGAAACATTGTAGCCATGACAGGGGATGGTGTAAATGATGCTCCAGCACTTAAACAGGCAGATATAGGTGTTGCTATGGGAATAACTGGAACAGAGGTTTCTAAAGATGCAGCGGCTATGGTACTTGCAGATGACAATTTCTCTACAATTGTTAAAGCTGTGGAAAATGGAAGAAACGTTTATAAAAATATTAAAAATGCAATTGGATTCCTTCTATCAGGAAACTTTGGAGCGATACTTGCTGTTATAGTAGCATCTGCTGCAGATCTTCCAGTGCCTTTTGCGCCAGTACATCTTTTGTTTATAAATCTTCTTACAGACAGTCTTCCAGCTATAGCTCTTGGACTTGAGCCACATACAAAAATAGTTATGGATGAAAAGCCAAGACCAGCAAACGAAAATATAATGACGAAAGATTTTCTATACAAGATAGGATTTGAAGGTCTTGTGGTAGGAACTATGACAATGACAGGATTTATTATCGGTTTAAATAATGGAGGAGCTTTAATGGCAAGCACATACGCTTTCGGAGTACTTTGCTTATCAAGACTTTTCCATGGATTTAACTGTAAGATGGATAGATGTCTTTTTGGTACAGAAAAAATGTTCAATAATAAATATTTACTTGGTGCTTTTGGAATAGGAGTGCTTTTATTAGCAGCAGTCTTCCTTATTCCGGCATTACAAAGTGTTTTTAAAGTTGTTCCACTTGATACAATGCAGCTTATGACAATAGTATTACTTGCTGCACTTGTTGTGCCGGTGGTTCAGATAGTTAAATGGTTAAGGGATAAACTAGTTAAATAGAAGGAGAAAAGAATATGAGTATATTAATACCTTTTGTCGGGGGACTTGGAATGTTCATATACGGTATGCAGATAATGGCTAAAGGCCTTGAAAATGCAGCCGGAAATAAAATGAAAACTTTACTTGAAGTTTTAACAAAAAATAAATTTTATGGGGTACTCTTAGGAGCACTTATAACAGCTGTAATTCAAAGCTCATCAGCAACAACAGTAATGGTTGTAGGTTTCGTAAATGCTGGGATTATGAATCTTACACAGGCTATGGGAGTTATTATGGGTGCCAATATTGGTACAACAGTAACTGGATGGCTTGTATCATCAGTTGAATGGGCAAAAGCTTTAAGTCCGGCAACACTTGCACCAATAGCTATTATGGTAGGTGTTATTATAATGCTTACTGGAAAAAGATATGCTACAAAAGAAGTATCAAATATTATAATTGGATTTGGTATCCTCTTTGTTGGTATTACAACAATGTCAGCAGCAGTTGAACCACTTAAAGATTCAGAAGTGTTTGTAAATATGTTTGTAACACTTGGAAAGAATCCGATACTTGGAATTCTTGCAGGTGCAATAGTAACAGCTATTATTCAAAGTTCATCAGCGTCAGTTGGTATATTACAGTCACTTGCAGCGGCGGGGCTTGTACCATTTAGTGCAGCTATTTACATTATAATGGGTCAGAATATCGGTACTTGTGTAACGGCTATGATTTCTGGTGTTGGAGCTAAGAAAAATGCTAAAACAGCAGGTCTTATGCACTTACTCTTTAATATTATAGGAACAGCAGTATTTAGTATAATTGCTATTGCATATCTTAATATTGCAAGTCCTGTATGGGCAACTGGAGAGATTACTCAGACACAGATTTCTCTTGTGCATACAATATTCAATATTTTTACAACAGTTATGCTCTTTCCAGTTTCAGGTTATATTATTAAGCTTGCTAAGAAAATTGGACGCGTTGACGATGAGGAGAAAAGCGAGTCAGCAGTTCTTCTTGACGATCGTATGTTAGAAACGCCTGGAATTGCTATTTCATCAGTAGCATCAGAAATTTCACGTATGGCCGGAATTGTGTTAGACACATTAAAACTTACAAAAGATGTTATTTTAAAACCTAATAAGGAAAAAATTCAGCAGATTAGAACATTAGAAAAAGATGTCGATAAGATAACAGAAGGTATTTCGGAGTATGCAATGAAGCTTTCTACACTTGTAATTAGTCAGGAAGAACACAAAGAAGTTGCCCACTTTCTTCAGGTGGTATCTGATATGGAAAGAATTAGTGACCATTGCGAAAATATTTCAGAGTTTGCAGAACAGCTTTATGATAAGAAATTTGTATTTGAAAGCGAAGCGGCAGATGAGTTAAATGAGATTACATCTGAATGTATTGAAAGTTTTGAAAATGCAGTAAAAGCGTTTGTTGATAAAGATGAAAAATGTATGCTTAAGACTGTAGAAAAAGAAACAAAAGTAGATACACTTGAAATTAAGCTTAGAGCAAACAACATAGAGCGTATGACAGGAAAGGTTTACGGTACAAGAACAGGTATCGTTTTCCAGGATACAGTACTTAACCTTGAGCGTATTTCGGACCATTCAAGAAATATTGCTGAAGAAAGAAAGCCAATTTAATTATAAGCCTTGATTTTCTTTGTTTATGGATGTAATATAAGTACATACAACACGTAGTAATGAAAACTACATCACATAAACAATGAATCAAGGAGGAATAAATTATTATGAAAGGAAAACAATTTCCAAAGGATCCAGGCAGTGCAATAACACATTTCATAGGAATGTTAATGGCGGTTTTTGCATCTGTACCTCTTCTTATAAAAGCAGCACATGAACCATCTAAAATATATGTAGTATCACTTGCAATTTATGCAGCCAGTTTAATTTTATTATATGCTGCAAGCACAACTTATCATTCATTTAATTTTTCTAAGAAGGTAAATACCATTTTAAAGAAAATAGATCATATGATGATATTTGTACTTATTGCAGGAAGTTATACACCTGTATGTCTTCTTGTACTTGATAAGCCAACAGGATATATAATGCTTGCAGCTGTATGGATAATTGCTATTGCAGGTATTCTTATTAAAGGCTTCTGGGTATTTTGTCCTAAATGGGTTTCATCAGTTCTTTATATAGGAATGGGGTGGACATGTGTGCTTGCTTTTTCACAGCTTTTATCAAACTTATCAAGATCAGCATTTTTATGGCTTCTTGCAGGTGGAATTATTTACACAATTGGAGGAGTTATATATGCACTTAAAGTTCCTGTGTTTGATAAAAGACATAAGAACTTTGGTTCCCACGAAATATTCCATTTATTTGTAATGGGCGGAAGTTTCTGCCATTTTGTTGTAATGTATAACTTTTTACTTCCATAATACGTATTGAAAAAATATTAAAAATCATCTATAGTATTCTAAGGTATTCGTAAATATATCAAACAATGAAAAGCACAAATTATCTGGAGGAATTATTAGATGAAAAGAAATGTTATTGTTGGACAGTCAGGTGGGCCTACAGCGGCTATTAACTCAAGTTTATATGGCGTTGTATATGAAGCATTAAATAGAGACGAAATCGAGAAAGTTTACGGAATGGTAAATGGTATCGAAGGTTTTTTAAATGATAACTATATGGATATGAAACCACTTGAAGAAACAGGCGAGTTAGAGTTTGTTAAAAACACACCTGGATCATACCTTGGTTCATGCAGATACAAACTTCCTGAAGATTTAGAAGATGCAGTTTATCCAGTTCTTTTTGAAAAGTTCAAAGCTCTTAATATAGGATATTTCTTTTACATCGGTGGCAATGATTCAATGGATACAGTAAGCAAGCTTTCACGTTATGCAGTTAAGATTGACAGTGATATAAGATTTATCGGAGTTCCAAAGACAATTGATAATGACCTTGTTGAAACAGACCACACACCAGGATTTGGAAGTGCTGCTAAATATATTGCAACAACAGTTAGAGAAATCGCAATTGATGCATCTGTTTATGATAACAAGAAATCAGTAACTATCGTAGAGATTATGGGAAGACATGCAGGATGGCTTACAGCAGCTTCAGCTCTTGCAAGAAAGTTTGAAAATGACAACCCTGTGCTTATCTACTTACCAGAAACTGATTTTAATCAGGATGCATTTATTGAAAAGGTTAGAGAAAGCCTTGAGACAACATCAAACCTCGTAGTTTGTATTTCAGAAGGAATTCATAATGCAGATGGTAAATTTGTATGTGAACTTGCAAGCGATGTTGGCGTAGATACATTTGGACATAAGATGTTATCAGGATCAGGTAAATATCTTGAAAACCTTGTTAAAGAAAGACTTGGAGTAAAAGTTCGTTCGGTAGAGCTTAACGTATCTCAGAGATGTTCTTCAACATTGTTATCAAAGGCGGATCAGATGGAAGCAGTTGCTTCGGGTGCGTTTGCAGTTACTAAAGCACTTGAAGGTGCTACAGGTGTTATGATTACATTTATACGCGAAGAAGGAGACGAGTACCGTCTTTCTTATGGAGTATCTGATGTAAATAATATTTGTAATAAAGAAAAGACAGTTCCAAGAAGCTGGATTAACGAAGATGGAACAGATGTTACAGAAGAATTTATCAAATATGCAAGACCACTTATACAGGGAAATGTAGTTGTGGCAGAAGAAGACGGACTTCCTATATTCGCATATAGAAAAAACTAATAAAAGAGATGAGCCCTTGGTGAGAAATCATCAAGGGCTCTTGCTTTATATAAGATAAGATAATGTAAAGTCACTAATAAGTATAATGGTTATTAAAATACAAACTGAAATTCTAAACCATTTTGAACGTTTTTTAAAGAAGTCGTCCCATTTAGGTGCCAGGTAGTATAGAAATGTACATCCAAGAAGTCCAAAGAACACTGAACCACCAAGAAATGTACGACCGTTTAAATTCATAAAGTATCCACTGTAGTCAATAAGAACTATGTTAAGTTCATATTCCATAAGCCAGTTTAATATATATTCAAGTGTTGAATATATAGTTACAATTGTAAGAAATGTTGGAACAGGCCATTCTACAATGTTTTGTACAAGTGTAAGAAGAATGAAGCTGCATATTCCGTAAAGAGGTATCCATGGTCCGTAAAGATGTGTTAAGTTTACAAAAGTTCCTGTTCTTGACAGCTGCATAAGAAGTTCGAAACCCCATCCAAATATAGAAAACAAGAAGCAGATAAATATACATGAGTATATATCGTAATGTCTGTTTGCATGGTGTGGTTCATGAACTGCCTTAAATGGTGGCTGAACAGAATATAAAAAAACAGGATATTGGTTTGGCTCAAAATATGAAATCTTTGTATATGGTCCTTCAGAGTCATCATACAGAGCTTTACTTATAAGAAGCTCATCTTCTGAAGGCACACGTTCTAAAAGAGGATCATTTAAAAGCTCATAACTTTGCAATCTTGATCTGACATACTCGTGTCTTAAAGACATATAAAAATCAGCGTCGACTATTGAAACATATGGATTTACATATAAAATATCTAGAAGTCCGAGGGTTAAAATAGATAAAATACGCCAACCTATAAATGAAAGATGTAAACGGAAGAGATTCCATTTGTTTCCGTGCATAATATTCTTAGAAATCTTAAATGCGTCATCGATAGGTATATTTGGATTTTCGGCAAGTATATACGGAATAAGGTAATATTCGTAATGTTTTATAATTCCCATTACAATTGTAAGGCTCCATAATGTTGTATATAAGGAACGCATAAACATAATGTAAATGGCATTCTTCATACAACGAAGTTTGAATAAATAGAAAATCTTACTTATTTTGGTGTCTGAGTATTTCCTGGATTCGAGGAAATACCTTTTTTCTCCTATAAAAATCAAGTTTGCAATAAAATATTTATAAATAATTGCGAATAGAAAACCGAGTAAAATAAAAATTGATCCAAATTCAATCGTATCACCTATTAAAGAGTTGATTGCCCTAAGACCTGAAAGAAAAATGGATTGTTTGCTTATATAAAGGTTGATTGCAGTATCGGTAATCGAATGTATATTAGACTGCATTAATTCAGAATTATTATTTGTCAATTTTCTAATAGTATTATCTACTATATCGGAGTTTACGTTGCCCTCTGAAGGAAGTTCGCTTGAAGAATATCCAGGGAGAGGTTGGTGATAATGCATAAATGTAGTAGAAGAACTATACGAAGCTGTAAGCATTGCTATTAAAAAACATACTGCGACCATATTGGCATAGCTACGTCTTAGAAGTTTCTTGGCATGCTTTTTAGAATCATGAGCTTTAAACATAATAACCTCCAGTTGAAATATATAAGTTTATTGTACAATATAAGTGATAATAAGTGAAGAAAAACAACTATTTCATTTCCGTGTATATAAAGCTTTTGCATTATTTATAAAAATTGTGTACTATATAAATATAAATATGAAAGGTTAGGTGGTAGTGTTATGAAGTGTCCTTTTTGCGGGAATACAGATACAAAGGTTTTAGATTCAAGACCATCAGAAGATAAGACATCTATTAGAAGAAGACGTTCATGTGAAATGTGTGGTAAGAGATTTACAACATACGAAAAGGTAGAGACAATACCACTTATAGTTATAAAGAAAGATAATAATAGAGAGGAATATGATCGCTCAAAGATAGAGAGAGGAATATTAAGCGCATGTTATAAGCGTCCTGTTCCAGCTGAAGATATACAAAAGACAATAGAAGATGTCGAAACAGCTATTTTCAGTCTTGAAGAGCGTGAAATTGAAAGCAATAAAATAGGTGAGATAGTTATGGAGAAACTTGAAAAGTTAGATCCGGTAGCCTATGTAAGGTTTGCTTCAGTATATAGAGAGTTTAAAGATGTTAATACATTTATGGAAGAACTTAAGAAATTTCTTCAGTAATTAAGTAATGCATTTATAGATATACATAATGAATAATGCTTGCAAAGCAACTTTAAAGAGTATACAATTATTTTCGACAATTTAATAATGAAGGTTATTTGAAGAAGGAGACAATCAATGAAGAGACACATTAAATTAGTTGTTGCTCTTACAATTGCTTTTACTATTGCACTGAGCGGATGTTCAGGTGATAAGAAGGAGCAGTCTGCTGCAGATAATACACTTTCAGGAACACCAGTTGAAGGGGGAACTATAAAAGTTGGTATCTCTCAGGATCTGGACAGTCTTGACCCACACAAAGTAGTAGCGGCAGGAACAAAAGAAGTACTTTTTAATATTTACGAGGGCCTTGTAAAGCCCGATAAAGACGGAAATTTAGTCGAAGCTGTCGCTAGCGCTTATACAATTTCAGATGATGCGAAAGTATATACTTTCACATTACGTGATGATGTTAAGTTCCATAATGGAGAAACAGTGACAGTAGATGACGTGAAATATTCAATAGACAGATGCGCTGATACTTCTAATGGGGCTCCATTAGTATCAGCGTATTCTATTATACAGGAAGTTAATGTAATTGATGATAAGACAGTAGAAGTAGTTTTATCAGAACCAAATACAGAATTTCTTGCATATATGACTACTGCTATTGTGCCTGAATCTGTAGAAGATTTAGATGCCAATCCAACAGGAACAGGACCTTTTAAATTCGTATCAAGAAGCCCACAGGAAAATGTAATCATAGAGAAAAATGATGATTACTGGGGAGATAAGGCTCACCTTGATAAAGTGGAATTCAAAGTTGTTTCAGATGCAGATATGCTTGTAACAAATCTTAAAGGTGGTTCAATTGACATGGCACTTCGTCTTACATCAGGACAGGCTGCACAGCTTACAGAAGGATTTCATGTAGATGAAGGAACAATGAACCTTGTACAGGCAATGTATCTTAATAATGCTGTAAAACCACTTGATGATGTAAGAGTACGTCAGGCACTTTGCTATGCTGTAAATAAACAGGAAATCATGGATATGATGGCAGATGGAAAAGGTGTTGCAGTTGGTTCGAGCATGTACCCAGGTCTTAAGAAATATTTTGACCCTGAACTTGCAAATTACTATGAGCAGGATTTTGAAAAAGCAAAAGAACTTTTAAAAGAAGCAGGATACCCCGATGGATTTGATCTTGAAATTAAGGTATGTGGTGCAGATCAGCCACATGTTGATACATGTCAGGTAATTGCAGAACAGCTTAAAAATATTGGTGTTAATGTAAAAATCAATCCTATTGAATGGGAAGCGTGGCTTGAAGATGTATATGCAGGTAAGAAATTTGAAGCAACAGTTGTAGGAATTGATGCAAACAACCTTACAGCAAGAGCAATGTTAGAAAGATTTACAACAAATGGTCACGGCAACTTTATAAACTTTTCAAATGAAAAGTATGATGAGTTATTTAAAGAAGCAATAGCAGAAACAGACGACAACAAAAAAACAGAATTATATAAGGAAATGGAAAGAATACTTGCAGAAGAAGCTGCTAACGTATATATCCAGGACCTTGCAAACTTAGTTGCAATAAGCAATAAATTTGGTGGATATGAATTCTATCCACTTTATGTACAGGACATGTCGACCATATTTATGGTTGAGTAGATAAAAGGAGGGCGAAAGCAGTTATGAAGTATATAAGTAAAAAAATATCAGGTCTTATAATCGCATTATTAATTGTCACCATGGCTGCTTTTGCTGCCTTTGAAATAATACCTGGAGATCCTGCAAGAACCATTCTTGGAACAGAAGCCACAGAAGAAAGCGTAATAGCTCTGAGGGAAGAGATGGGCCTTAACCGTCCCCTGCCTCAGCGCTATTTAGAGTGGGTAAAAGATTTTGTGTCTGGAGATATGGGCACATCTTATTTTTATCAGATGCCGGTTAAACAGATGATTGGCGATAAGATTCCAATAACAGTAACACTAGCAGTAATGGCATTTTTGTTTATACTTCTTATATCAATACCGGTAAGTATAATAAGTGTTAAATATAAAGGGGGATTTATAGACAGGTTTTTCCTTGTGTTAAATCAGGTGACCATGTCTATACCGCCATTTTTCATAGGAATAATATTTACATTTATATTTGGACTTACACTTAAAATGTTTATACCAGGAGGATATGTTTCGTACACAGAAGATATAGGTGCATTTGTAAGCTATCTTATTTTCCCAGCTATAGCAATTGCCCTTCCAAAGGCAGCTATGACAACAAAGCTTCTTAGAAACTCACTTTTAACAGAAATGAATCAGGACTATGTACGTACAGCAAGAAGCCGCGGAAATTCAGAAGCACGTGTACTTTTTGTACATGTATTTAAAAATGGATTATTACCTGTAATAACATTTCTTGGAATGGTAGCAGCGGACCTTGTTGCAAATAGTATAGTAATCGAGCAGGTATTTGGAATACCTGGACTTGGAAGAACGCTTATATCTTCTATATCCAAAAGAGATTACCCAGTAG